>Ga0194133_10004469_pt1 | contig 18703 bp, 21 predicted proteins | sample TA2KigOf40mmetaG_FD_155448 | JGI IMG/M metagenome (GOLD analysis project Ga0194133, IMG submission 155448) | Freshwater microbial communities from Lake Tanganyika, Tanzania - TA2015055 Kigoma Offshore 40m | ecosystem: Environmental > Aquatic > Freshwater > Lake | place: Tanzania: Lake... | reverse complement strand
TAATAAAACGTAATGCGTGGCCGAGACAGATTATGATCAGACCCGGTAGTATAGCTACACAGCCTGGACAAGAGCCTCCTCTATATCAAAATGTAGATGATTATGCTCAAGGAGTATACGAGTGGATCCTAAAGAATATTTAACTAACAAAAAGTTTTGTCCTATACCGTGGACAGGATTTATGTACAACTCAAATGGTGATGTGTTAAATTGTATTCGTAGCCAACGGGCGATTGGAAATATAAAAGATAAGAGCATACATGAGATCCTTTCAGATAACATTGAAATTAAACAGAATATGCTTGCTCATAAAGATGGGATAGGATGTCATGTTTGTTATGACTTAGAAGGTGACAAGAAAGGGTATAATATGATCAGTGATCGCATATTCTATCTTAAAGAATTAAAGTCCGTAAACAATACTCTATATGATGATCCCGATAATTTTAATCTGCATACCATAGACATACGTTGGAGTAATGTTTGTAATCACAGTTGCGTGTATTGTTCACCGGAATATTCTAGCAAATGGGCTGCAGAATTAAAAATACAAAGCCAAGATGTATCAAAAGAAAGAGTCGACGAACTTAGGAAATTGGTATTTGATAACGCACATCAACTCAAACATGTATATATGGCTGGCGGCGAACCCTTGTTGATGAAAGAAAATTTAGAGTTGTTAGAGATATTGCAAGAAAAAAATCCTCAGGTTAATCTCAGGATAAACACTAATTTAAGCAAGACTGGTACTCGAGTATTTGAAAAGATTTGTGAATTTCCTAATGTGCATTGGACTGTAAGCGTTGACGAAATGGGTGCAGAATTTGAATATGTGCGATATGGTGGCAAATGGGCGGACTTTTTAGATAATTTAAATCTAATTAGGAAACTTGATCATAAAATAACATTTAATATGCTACATCATTTATTAAATTATCGATCGATATTTGATACAGTTAAATTTTTAAAAAGTTTAGGATTTCACAATAACAGTTTTGTTATAGGAGCATTATTACAACCAGATTATCTAAACATTAGACATTTACCAAATACTATGCTACAATCAGTAGAGCAAGAATTACAAGACTGGATTAGTCAAAAGCCGGGGTTTTTACTTGAAAACGGTCTAAGAAATGTGTTACAATATATAAAAACACCTATGGCAAAGAACATTGAATACTGTTTAGCAGAGATAGCAAAGATGGATCAAAGACGTAATATTAACAGTAGGGCAGTATTCACAGAATTATATAATTTAATAGAGGCAAATAATTATGGCAAAACCATTTGATATATCAAAATTCCGTAAGTCGATCACCAAGTCGATTGATGGACTTAGCACAGGATTTAACGATCCCACAGACTGGATTTCAACAGGTAATTATACACTTAACTATTTGATCAGTGGTGACTTCCATCGCGGAGTACCCTTAGGTAAAGTTACTGTGTTTGCAGGTGAATCGGGTGCAGGGAAGAGTTTTATCTGTAGTGGTAATCTTATCCGTAACGCACAGAAAGACGGCATCTATGTTATCTTAGTTGACACAGAAAATGCACTTGATGAAAAATGGTTGCATGACCTAGGTGTAGACACATCAGAAGATAAGTTATTAAAACTTAATCTAGCTATGATTGACGATGTAGCTAAAACTATCCATGAGTTTATGAAAGAGTATAAGACATTACCAAAAGAAGATTGTCCAAAAGTTCTATTCGTTATCGATAGCTTAGGAATGTTACTAACTCCAACAGACATCAATCAATTTGAAGCAGGTGATTTGAAAGGTGATATGGGCCGTAAGCCTAAAGCACTTACAGCACTTGTGCGTAATTGTGTAAATATGTTTGGAAGTCATAACGTTGGATTAGTAGCAACTAACCACACATACGCTAGCCAAGACATGTTTGATCCAGATGATAAGATTAGTGGTGGTCAAGGCTTTATCTACGCAAGTTCTATCGTAGTTGCTATGCGTAAACTTAAACTTAAAGAAGATGAAGATGGTAACAAGATTAGTGAAGTCAAAGGTATCCGTGCCGCATGTAAGATCATGAAGACCAGATATCATAAACCATTTGAATCAGTGCAGATCAAGATCCCATATGAAACTGGTATGAATCCCTATAGTGGATTGACTGACATGATGGAAGCCAAAGGTCTACTCAAGAAAGACGGTAACCGCCTAGCATTCGTAACTGCCGACGGCAAAGAAATCAAGCAGTTCCGTAAAGCATGGGAATCAAATGAAGAAGGTTGCTTAGACATAGTCATGAAAGAGATTTCAGCTAATGCTAAACTATTAGATGGTGGTCCAGCACCAGAAGCACCAGAAATGTCAGAGGAGATTGCAGAATGAACGTTGAATTAGACGCACTTAGCGAAATTTGGATGACCTGTAAAGAGTATATCGCTCCTAAAGATCGACAGGCCGCGGCTGACCATGTGATCAGTGTAGTAGCTGATCAGAACATCACCGAACGTGAACTAAAAGCATTTGGTGCGACTGACAGCTATCTTAAACGAGCACTAACAGAATATCTCGGTGAAGAAGAAACAGAAGAAGTTAATTATGATGATGAGGATGATGATTATTAATGTGGTATAGCCGCGTAGTAGCAAGTTTAAGTAGCATTCCAGACTTCATACAGCATTATGAACGGGAATTAGATGACGCACGACGTGAAGTTGGGGTCTATGGCAACATAGAAAAGAATCTTGCTGGCCTGCCCGGAATTACAGAACGACGTTTCAATCAGCTACAAGAGATCGAAGCAGTTCTTAATTACCTTAACATACAGTTAAGAAAAATACGCAAGAAACATTTCCAAAAGTATCTAGAAGGATATGCTCGTGCGCTGACTAGCCGTGATGCTGAAAAGTATGTGGATGGTGAGGACGAAGTTATTGATTTTGAAACTATCATCAACGAAGTAGCATTGTTACGCAACAAATGGTTAGGTATCATGAAAGGTCTTGAAAGTAAAAACTTCATGTTAGGTCACGTCACACGCCTGAGAACAGCAGGTATGGAGGACGCATCAATTGGTTAGTCTGAATCAACTGACTCTTAATTTACTTAATGGGTATGATACTTTTTTAGAAAGCCTGCGAACTGTCTGTGATATGGGCTGCGGCACTGGTGCAGATATCACTTGGTGGGCTATGTTAGAAAGCAAAGATGATCCACCAGAACCCTACAACTATCATTGCTTTGCAGTTGATCGCGATCAGAATAAATTAAATCAGGTACCTGATTTAGAAAACATTAATAAAATAAATCGAGATTTTACTGATCGTAGGATCATTCCTACAAATATAGACCTATTATGGAGTTATGATAGTTTACAGTATAGCCACAATCCTTTAGAAACACTAAGATTTTGGAATGAACAGATGACTATAAATGGTATGCTGGTCATAGGTGTGCCACAGACTAATGGAGTAGAATATAATAGATATTACAGCAGGACCTATAATCATTGTTTTTACAATCATACTCCTACTAGTTTACTTTATATGTTAGCAGTAAACGGGTTTGACTGTCGCGATGCTTATCTACTGAAAAAATTCAACGATCCTTGGGTACAGATCGCAGTGTATAAGAGCGACATAGAACCAATGGATCCCAAGACAACTACATGGTTTGACCTTGCTGATAAAAATTTACTGCATCCTAGTGTAGTACAGAGTATCACAAAAAGTGGATTTTTGAAACAAGAAGAAATAATCATGCCATGGTTAGACAAAGAAAATTACTATATTGATTGGATATCACAATCTACAATTATTCCAGAAGAAGCTGGTGAACCCACAGTTAGTGGTATATTCAATGAATCACGTTCATCTGGAGAATCTAAACTCAAACAAGCAGATGCAAAAACTAAAAGCACAGAATTATTAAAACCAGTAGGCATAACCAGACCACCCAAGGAAAGATTTGTAAAATGATTAATCGTGTGGTACTTTGCACTGGCGGATTTGATCCCTTGCACTCGGGGCATATAGAATATCTACGTGCGGCCAAACGCCTGGGTGACATCCTGGTGGTTGGTGTAAACAGTGACAGTTGGCTACGCCGTAAAAAAGGTCGCGAGTTTATGCCTAGCGATGAACGCATTAAGATCATTGAAAATCTACGTATGGTAGATCATTGCATCTTGTTTAATGATACTGACGATCATGCCATAGAAGCCATACGTAATGTCAAAATATTGTATCCTAATAGCGAAATAATTTTTGCCAACGGTGGTGATCGCACAGAAGAAAACATACCTGAGATGTCAGAGCCCGATGTCAGATTTGAATTTGGTGTAGGTGGTTATAATAAAAAGAATTCAAGTAGCTGGATCTTAGATGAATGGAAGGCACCCTGCACAGAACGTCCTTGGGGATATTATCGTGTGCTATACGAAACTCCCGGCACCAAGGTAAAAGAACTAACAATTAATCCAGGGCAAAGCCTTAGCATGCAACGACATTTTGAACGCACAGAAGAATGGATGGTCGCAGAGGGCAAATGTATGGTTGAACACCATACAGTACCATCGGGTGCGTTGGTACAGGAAATAATATCTAAACATCATACATATCATGTTAGCATAGAAACATGGCATAGATTGTTTAACCCATTTGACACGCCCTGTAAAATCGTAGAAATACAATACGGTGTAGCCTGCGATGAAGATGATATAGAAAGGAAAATATAAATATACATATATTGTAAATTAGGAATAAAAAATGCTGAAAAAACTAAAAATTGAAGTTAATCTAAGTAAAGGATCTCCTTTAACTGGATCTGCTTGGGTAAATATGCTGTTTAGCGGTGAAAAAGTGATTGATCGTGCTGAAGTTCAAGCATCATATGATACGATTGATAATGTAAAAATGGATAAGATTGACTTTACTATAGACCAGTTCGACGATTCTTTTCAACACACACTTACGGTTCAAAATTGTCCAGAAACAATAGGTCCTATACAGATTTATCACATAAACTTTTACTTAGATGATCATCTCGTTGGTATAAATTGGCAAACAGCAATAAAAGAAAAACCACTGCGTTTTGGTGGTCAGCCTAGTTTTACTATCACTAATCCGCATGTAAATGACCCATTGTTTAGCGGTTGGTGTTCTGTGCCTGATGTTAGTCCAGGAATGTCAATTACTTGGGGATTAGCAGATCTGGTAGCAATACATCCGTTATAAAAATACCAAAAGTTTTGATATAGAACGTAGATAAATACTATATCATGAAAATACGAGATATATTATTTGAAGATTTAATGCTAGAAACGCCTGAAGAAGTGCGATCTGAAATAATCCAAAAAATATCAAAAATACAGGACGAACCTGATTTAATTAATGTTTTAAAATTTGCTAAACAATACGCTTTTAAAACAGATGTAAAAAAACTTTCCACTATCAAAGGTTATAAAGATACAGTTGCCAATATTATCCTGCAAGCAGTTGGAAACGTAGATGCTCCTGACACATTGATACGGGCATTTTTAAAACGGCTAAGCACTGATGGTGTTATTAAAGAAAATCTACTACTTACAACCGGAATGGTACATATAATGGATGATATAGTAGATAAGAAGTTTTTAAGTATTTTCAATGCTATTAAACTAGATTTATTTGAAAAAATATCTGGTAAAATAGGTGAAATGGGGGACGTTGGTAAGGGAGAATATCTATTGTCCATACTCAGTCCAAGAATAATGCGCAGAGGTGCCCCTGGCGATATAGCTATTGGAAAAACCAAAGTTGAACTAAAAGCTGGTGAAAGCGGAAGGTTAGGACCTGCGGGATCACAGGCTCTTGCTGGACGTTTTGATGAATTTTATGCATTGTGTAATAAGAATAAACTCATAACTAAAGGTGCTAAATTTCCAAATCCTGTGGATATGAATCTTACATTAAACATGGGTAAATTTTCGGCATTTTTTAATAATGAACAGGCAAGGGTATCTAAAGCACTAGCAATAGCATTAAAAATGCACTATCCAACACTGAATACAACTGCTATGGTTAAGTCAATCGTCCAAGGCGGACAGATAGATGGGCAACAACTTAAAGCTCAAATGTTAGCTGCATCATATAGTGTGTACCAGGCAGCTAAAGAATTTAATGGAATTTTATTAACAGATTATGGTATTAACCGCTATCTATATATGAATACCCCCCAATCTGCGGCAGCCGCAGGTAAATTTGTCACTGTTAAATTTCCAAGTTGGACAGATGCCCAAAGTAACACTATCAAAATACAACTCAAATCATCGGCCAGATAACACTCTAGACTTTTTGTTAATTTACTGTTATAATAATTAAATATATTACGGCCATTCCGGAATTGCTCTGTACATTAGGTATGGAGATTATTAGATAAGGATTCTCAGCCAATCAATAAAATATATGCGGACTAATGCCGGGTCGCAACCGGCTGGTAGCTTCCGACGGGTCAGCTACAGGTGCACTGTGTAGTTCCGAGAATCCTTATCTAATATTTGGAGAGTTGGCCGAGTGGTCGAAGGCAGCGGCTTGCTAAGCCGTCCTCCCAGCGATGGGAGCATAGGTTCGAATCCTATACTCTCCGCCAAATTTAACGCCGGCTTGCGCAGAGTGGGATTGCACCTGACTTGTAATCAGGCTTCGTAAGATGGAGAGTGTTCGATTCACTCAGCCGGCACCAGTTGTAAAGTTATTGCCCTGGTGGTGGAATTGGCAGACACAGCGGTCTTAGAAGCCGCCGACGCAAGTCGTGGGAGTTCAAGTCTCCCCTGGGGCACCAAATACCCTTAAAATCCTATCACTTTTAGTACTCACAGTCTTGTGGAAAGTTAAATAGTAGTATATAATTATCTACATAGGGGTGAAAGATGACTGTAGAATTCCATCGAATCGAGAACTGCCACGTGGTTCATAAACCATGGGGTACTGAAACTTGGCTTATGCCAGGTAGTGACGTATACCCATTTGCACTCAAAGAATTGGTATTACGAGCAGGGTTTGTAACCAGCCTACAAGTACACCAATTCAAATCCGAATCAATACACTTACATCAAGGTAATGGAGCACTGATCTATTTTCCTTATTATTTTGACTGTGAACGCTATCTAGCAGGTGGTTACACAGCCGAAGATATCGCACATATTAAAAGCCAATTAATCACACAAGAACTAGCCCCAGGTGCTGTGTTCCATACACCACCCCGCACTATACATCGCATGGTAGCCTATGATGATCTACACTACACAGAAGCCAGCACTACTCAATTAGATGACGTGATACGCCTAGAAGATTCAGCTAATCGCGGTCACGGAAGGATAGCAAGCGAACATGAACAACAATAAACTTACAGTCTTGATCCTGGCCGCAGGTTACGGTCGACGCATGGGTCCATTCGGTAGGATGGTTCCAAAAGCACTGATTCCCTATCATAATAAACCCCTTATTAGTCATATTATGGAAAAGTTTGATGAATCTACTAGATTCGTCATCGCCTGCGGACATATGGGTCAATTGATCAAAGACTATGTCGGTATTGTGCATCAGGACAAAGACGTGGTGTTTGTTGATATTCCTAACTATGCAGAAGGTGATACAGGTCCTGCTACCAGCATACAGATGTGTGCAAAATACATACGTGGCGGATTCATGTGGTTAGCCTGTGATACCCTATTTGATTTCAAATTTGAGGATAAATTAGATCATAACTGGATCGCAGTTCACCCAGTTGATTCAGCAATCGCTCAAGACTACTGCTGGATCCAACGTGAAGGCAATGATATTATCGCAGTGCTTAATAAAAAATCCAGCAAGACCGCTGTTGATGCATTTGTAGGCATGATGTATGTCAAAGATGATGAATACCTAAAGAATCTGCAGGTCCGTCATGCTAAAGAAACCTATGAAGGATTTAAAGGCCTAGATCTGCAGGCATACACTATCCGCGGATGGAAAGACTTTGGTACTTATGAAAAATGGGAAGAACTGTCAAGTGAATTCACAGATGTAAGTTTTCCTAAACCCAACGAACTATTTTACAATGACAATGGTAAAATTATCAAGTTCTGGACAGATCCTAAGCAGGCAGAAATGCGTGTGCGTCGTGCAGAATGTAATCCGGAAGCTATGCCACATAATGTAGAGCGTTCAGGCAATTTCTTAATACACGACTACGCCAATGGCGATATCGTCTATAATCAATACTCACCAGCGATATTTGAAAAGATGTTGGATTGGTGTGAGACGGCTCTATGGACAAATGCACCGTCCGAAGTAAATGCTGATATAGATCATTATGAAATCTGCCACAAGTTTTATTATAAAAAGACCATGGAACGTGTTGAACAGTTTCGTGTGAAATATAGTGATTGGTCAGAGCCATGTGTGGTAAATGGCAAAGAAGTATTGAGTATAGATCAGTATCTAGCAAAGATCGACTTTACTTGGTTATGCACAGAAACCTCATGGAAGTTTATACACGGCGATCTACACTTTGATAATACCATCTATCAGAGCGGACAGTATCTAGGTTCACCAGACTTATACCATCAGATGAAAGACAAATACACAGATAAGTTTACTGCCATTGATTGGCGCACCGACTTTGGTGGTGAACTATACGGTGACCAATACTATGATCTAGCTAAGATGCTAGGCGGCCTACATCTCAGCTATAAAGATATCAAACACGAACACTACAACTATAAAGAACGCAATGACTATGTTACACTTGAAATACCAAGCGTCAAAGATGTCCAAGTGTATGAAGAAATCCTAAAGAAATGGGTCGTATCAAAAGGACTTGATTGGAAGAAAGTTAAGGCATTGGTACCAATCATCTACTTGAACATGAGTCCACTGCATGAAGCACCGTTTGACAAGTTCTTAGTAGCCTTAGCTCAACTGCACTTTAGCAAGATATTAGGGTAATGTATAAACGATTCATCATGGATGTAGATGGTGTGTTAAATGACGGCATGCTCTATTGGGGTGTAGATGGAAAACCATTTAAAGCCTTCGGTAATTACGATCATGATGGATTAAAACTCCTACGTAAGCATATTGCTATAGAGTTTGTCAGTGCTGATGAAAATGGTTGGCCTATCACCTATAACCGTATAGTTGAACACATGAAGTTTCCACTGACTATGGTTAAAGAAGCAGACAGACTGGACTGGGTATTGAGCAAAGGAGATCCAAAAGAAACAGTCTTTATGGGTGACGGACCTTATGATGCGAAAATCTTCCCTCACGTGGGATTGAGTATCGCCCCAGCACAGGCATGGAGAACAGCAAGAGCAAACGCAGACTACGTTACAGAACGTGAAGGCGGCAAAGGCGCAGTCATGGATGCCTGCGTGCATATTATGTATTTAATGGAGATTGAACATGGATTTTAGACTAGGATTTGGGCCAATGAGCCGCGAAGTTATTGAAATTATCTGTAACTACAGTCATCGTAATAAAAAACCTCTGATGCTGATTGCTAGCCGTAATCAAGTTGATGCTGAGTCAGGCTATGTGATGACTACTCCCGAAATCCGTGAACAATTACGTTCATTACCTACAGACTACATTTGGATGTGCCGCGATCACTGCGGTCCATATTTCCTAGACGCGGAAAAGGATCTATCATTGCGTGATGCTGTAGAAGCTACTAAAAAAACTATCGCATACGATATCGCACAAGGATTTGACCTAATCCATATTGACACTAGCCGTGTTGATGATACCTATGGTATCGCTAAAGAACTTTTTGAATTCTGCCTAACACTTAATCCTAATGTCCAGTTTGAATTTGGTACAGAGGAAAACGTAGGTGTTGCGGCAGGTGCTATCAAGTATAAGAACGATGTAGCATTTGCTAAGAATATTCCTAACATACAATTCGTTGTCGCACAAACAGGTAGTTTATGTCACGAAGATCATCAGGCAGGGTCATTTGAAACATCAACAGTTCGAGAACTTGTACAGGTCGCTAATACCAATGGTGTAAAGATGAAAGAACATAATGCTGACTATCTATCAGCAGATGAAATCCGCCTACGCAGTGCTGTAGGTGTTCATGCTCTAAACATAGCACCACAGCTAGGTGTAATACAAACTAAACTATTGCGCAGACTAGTTAAAGCTTATCCAGATGCGCAGGGGCAATGGAATGACTTTGCTAACGAAGTGATAGCTAGTGGTCGTTGGCGTAAATGGACAGACAGTACCGATAGAGAGCATCAGATCAATGTTGCCGGGCATTATTGTTTTTCATCCTCAAAATATCAAGCCTTAGTGAATGTGTTAAATCAAAACACAGATGTAAAGTCTGAGATCACCAATGAGATAGAGTACGTCTTAGATCTATATACAAACAATTTGCAATGATTGTTTTATTTAACGTAAAAATCACAGATGTCCGTATGGGCTATCCCTATCGCCGTGCTAGTTGGATGCCTAATCCAGAGCGCATGGACGTATTTCGATATTGCTTAGCCAGCACAGCAGTATTAGATCCCCTAGTCAGCAAATTTGTGTTTTGTATTACCCTAGCACCAGAGCTAGCACACAGGCGTGCTGAACTAGAAGAATACATACATGGACTGTTTCCTTCCGACAAATTAGCTCTAATATGGCAACGCTGTGACTACGGTCGTGATTGGCGTAGAATTTGCGATCAATATCTCAATGACCCAGATGACATCGTTTGGTTGGCCTGCAACGATGATCATATATTCATTGATTCAAATCTTGACATGGTTGACAGTGCTATTGAACATCTGGTCCTTGATCCTGATCCTGATGCTGTTGTGTATTATAGCCATTGGCCAGAGCAGATGCGCATGAGTCGTCACTACAATGGTGAACTCACAGCTGATGGCGATTTAATCCGTTACAACTGGGAAACCTTTGATGGCATCATGATGCTCAAGGCTGGTAGATTAGCCAAGTATTGGGAACGTGACTACGGTGACGCCTTAATGTTCAAAGTAGATTATTTAGGTGCACATCACGGATACAGTTGTCCGAGCCCAGTCTATGCTCCAACAAAAGAAATAGTCCGTCATTATGAAGGCTACAGTCATGTAAATGATGGTATGGAACAGACTCTAGCTAACATTGTTCCGCCTTTGTTTATACCACCGGGATTTTTTGAGAGTGACATCAAGATAGGTATAGGGTATCCTGAACGTGATGATAGCTGGACTAACTTCAATCCAGCAAGTGAATGGTTATATAATTTCCATCCCAATGGCACGGATTATCGTTGGGTTGAAGAAGATATCCCATTATTTTGGCGTAAACGTTTAGGCATTATTTCGCATGATCCAGGCTACGATAAAAATCTAATGTATCATGCACGGAATGCTGCCTTCCTGGCTGCCACAAGGGTACCTATGCGTTGTTTTGGTACAGAATTCACACATAGAGATCATCATCCAAAAGAATGGTTTAGTAAGCATTTACATATTAGCTCATGATTACTCGCTTTGTTTTTATAGGTCCAAGCAGAATCTTTGAATCAGCTATTACGCTATCATTTGATTGTAATTTAAATCCACTCCCTGATAAAACTTATATCATAAGCCCTTATCCTCAACATAAATTAGATCAAGTATTTGCAGAATTTGAGCTAGACAGTTCTGCATATACTCTTATAGATGACCTTTATTTTGAACAGTATTATGATCTAAGCAGATATAAACACGACCATTGGTATTATCAACAGGCACTTAAATTCTGTGCATTTGATTATTTTGACAGCGAATATTTTCTACTGCAAGACTGTGATCAAGTGCCTCTTAGACCATTTGATTTTTTTATAGACGGGAAACTTAATTTCAAAGCAGAAAATCTCTGGAATCCCTATCAAGAGCTATATGCGGAGATGGTAGAACGAATAATTGGCATGAAGAGAGTACTAAATTATAGTCTTGTTAACGAACTTATGCCATATTCAAAAGCTGACTGGAATAACTTAAAACAGCTTATAGAACAACGTAATGGATGTTTTTGGTTAGACGCCTTTCCAAACTCTAGAGAACTCGGTGAACCTAAATGGTTAAGCGAATTTGAATTTTTGGGTATATACAAAACCAACCAGGCGGATGGGTGGACTTTCTATCTCGCTGTGCCTCAACCGGCTATCAATACTTGGAAGGATTTTTATAATCACGATTGGTCTAAACAAGATACAATAAAATTTTTAACACAGCCACTGAAATATATGAATTTAACTGAAGCCAAAACTGTGCTAAAATATTTAAAAAGTCTTTGACAAATCAAAATAAAGTAAGTAAAATAAAAAATTAACTTAGGAAAAAAAATGAAAACTAATTCAAGTTTCAATCTTTCAAAAACCACTAAGAAATTAGCCTGCGGAATTCAAGATCCGCATACACGTAGAAAATTCCTTAGTCTTATGATTGAAGCAGAAGCCGCACAGGCCGCAGGTAAAAAACGCAAATTCAGTGACCCAGCAACTAGTCAAAAACCTAATCGAGAAGCCTCAGCATAATGGAAAAGAAACTTTGGGATAGTATAGATAGCAGTATCTTAAAAAGTCTACCTAATGCCGCACAGGGATACGAACAACGCATCAGTATCCCAGAATTTACATTCTTAGGCGGTGCTAATCAACCAGACTTTGGTGATGTTACTATTTGGTTCTACGGCAAGGACAAGACTATCGAATTAAAAAGTCTTAAGCAATACATATTCCAATACCGTGATACACGTTTGAGTTATGAGCGAGCACTGGATGTGATGTATAAAGATCTCAAAGCTGTGTATGAACCAGACCGTATACGTATAGAAATTGAATACCGTCCACGCGGTGGTATAAGTAGTAAAATGACAGTAGACAGTGACTGGGGACACTTAGGTGGTACAGATCAACTTTGGCAACATCACAAGGACTAATACATGAATTATGTTCTTGGTTGTAGCATGAGTAAATGGATTTGGCCAACTTGGGTTGATTGGCTACGAGTATACGGTCAACCCGTGACCAACTTAGCTAATAAAGGATACGGTAATCAAAATATCTACTGGATTTTATTAGACAAGATTAATACATTTACTTCCAACGATCATATTAATATCATGTGGGCCGAAAATCATAGGATCGGTCTTTGGTATGACGATGAATGGATCCAAGAGAAAAAAGTCCTTGGATTTTTTCCTGACACCAAAGGTAAATTGTGGTTTACTAAGGATGTTCCGTATGTGGGATTATATAGGACACATCCTGATCTATATTCTAGTTTTACTAACATGATCGTTGATCAATTACAAATCATTTATCAAACTCAATTACTGTTAGATAAAATTGGTTGTAGCTATACCATGCATTCTGCTAAAAATTTATGGGCCGACGGTAGACCTAAATTTTATCCTAAGTATCAAACAACATACCAAGCAAAAGATGATATAACACCAGCAGAGATTGAAATAATAAAAGACATCACACGGTTAAATCCTATAAAAAATTTAGTTAATCTAATAGACTGGACTAAATTTATAGATCCACCAAACGATCCATTTAATCCAAAACAATATGCCGGCATTTGGGAATATTTCATCAATGATAAAGAATATGTTATTCTAAAACACAATACTGATCATCATCCAAATAGTCTGGCACACCATGATTATGCTTTAGAAAAAATTTTAAAACAAGATCCCAAACAAGGTAAACATAGACCAGTGGCTAAACAAATTTCAGAAGAAACTATAGATATGCCTATACCTGAATTTACTGACGACGATTTTGTTATCAAACCAACAGTTGAGTTATTAGATAAAAAATATATTAATCTGCTAGAAAGTCTCAGATGATAACCGAAGAAATTAAAAAATTTTACAGTAACTTACATTTTCCTGGCAAATATACTGTAGAGGATTTAAAATTCTACGAAGAGCAAGGAATTAATAATGTCTACCTAAAAGAAATAGATCGCTTTCTGGTGGACGGTATGAGTGTTTTAGATGTTGGATGCGGAACAGGTTTAGTTAGTAATCTCTTTGCCATCCATAGACCAAATTGTCAAATCACCAGCGTAGATTTCAGTGATAGCATTGACTATGCTAAATCATTTGCAGAAAAAAATAGTATAATCAATGTAAAGTGGATGAAAAAAGACTTCCTAGATTTTAAAACTACTAAACGCTATGATATGATTATCTGTTGCGGAGTGTTACATCATATACCAGAACACGAGCGTGCATTAGCTAAGATGAAAGAACTATTAAAACCTGGAGGTAAGCTACTGCTGGCTGTTTATAATACATATGGAAAGATTCTCAAACACGTGCTTAATATCAAATATCACAATGATATCCTATACAAAGATCAAGAATTAAATCCATTTGAGTTAAGTTTTACAAATAGACAAGTAATGGCCATGTGTGATGATTTGACTTTTGAATTAGTTACTCCTAGTTATAATAATCACTTGGTAAACATTTCCGCGCTATTTAACAGTGTCAACGGCGGATTAGCATTGTATGTCTTTACAAAACCCTAGTCAGAAAAAAAAAGTTGTAATTTGTAACTTCCCTAGATTTAGTGGTGAAATCTGGATGCCCTATCTGTGGGCTAGTGCTAAGACCTATTATGAATTACACGGTGAAAAGAAAAATGATTGGGATTGGTATCCCTGTTATGCTGATGTATACAGCTCAGATTACATAGAACAAATCAAAGATATCTTAACTCAGGCACAACCTGATATATTTGCCATCAGTTTGTATGTGTGGAACTATACTCTAGCGCATAAAATTGCAGAATATGTTAAAACAACCTTTCCTAAATGTATAGTTATTAGTGGAGGGCCTCATCAATATTTTAAACATGACAATAGTTGGTTTAAAGAGCATTGGTATTTAGATGCTAGTCTTCCTGGCGAGAGCTACGGTGAACTTTGCTTTAAAGAAATTCTAGACAATTACGAAAGTGGAGTAGTAGACTGGAATCAGATAGCAGACATTTGCTATCCGTTGGGAAAATCTAGGATTGTCAGCATTAGTAAACGCCAAGTGCTACGAGCTGATAAGAAAAAATACGATTTCGATTGGAGTGCCTTAAAAACACAACTCGACGAACTTAAAAAGTTTGTAGAATATCAGCAACAACGTTTCCCACAAAGTCTGTTGTTAAGTGTAATAGAAACTACACGAGGGTGCCCGTATGGATGCACTTATTGTGATTGGGGCGGCGGAACAAGCACCACAGTAATTCAAAAAAGTATTGAGTGCGTTAAACAAGATATTGACGCTTTGATGAATTTTGATCTCACCTATTTGTATATTGCTGATGCTAATTTTGGTATATTCAGCGAACGTGATGTAGAAATAATTACTTATTTGGCTAAAAGAAAACGTGACACTAGACAACTGTTTAAGACAGGATACGGAGGATTTGCTAAAACAGAGAATAGATTAAGCCATATCCGTGATATTCTCAGAGTTGATGTTGATAATGATCTTAGCCTGACCAAGGAACTTAAATTAAGTCTCCAAACGCTAGATGACGAAGTTCTAGATAATATCGATCGTAAAAATATTAGCCTAGACAAACAGTTAGAGATATACCAACCGTTGGCCAAAGACAAACAACTTCCGCTATATGTTGAGATGATCATGGGATTACCTGGAATTACTCTGGACAAGTATTATTATGAACTGGATGTATTAGGTGAAAGGGGACTAAGTGTTCAATGGTTTGAATGGATATTATTACCAGAAGCGCCTGCATACGCACTAGCATATAGACAAAAATACGGATTAGAAACTATAGTTAAGAATAGAGGATGGGCAGTCAAAGAAGATTCAGATCGTGAAGTAGTAGTCGGAGGCCTCAGTTTTAGCAAAGATGATTACCTGCAAATGTTATTGAGCAACAGTCTGTATCATTTATTTGTGCAAGGCGGTTATTATAAGAATACTATAAATCAGATAAGACAATCTCATAATCTGGGATATGGATCGATTATAAAGGAAATATATGAATCGTATTTCTTAAAAAATCAAAAGGTTTTAGTTTCTGGGCTCTTAGAAAGATGGCAAGAAATATTGTCTGATTCAAAAGTACCTTGCACATTTGTTGTGTGTGGAGAAGAAGTTTATGCACAATGGTATTTTATTCTGTTAGTGTTCTGTCAACCAGATGAGTTCGGTGATCATATGATTGCGTGGCTAGCAGATAGATATCAAATCCCATTGGATATCGTTCACAGTGATAAAATCTTAACTCTAAACTATAAAAATATCAACACTAATCATTTTATTAATTGGTTTACTACTGTGGATTTTCGTAAACCATACAGCAACACGAATTCGATAGTGACTACAATTAACGGTTTATTTAGAAACTATATTAGAACTGGTTTTATCCTACGAGGATCTAAGAAGTTGTTTGGCATAATAGACACTGATAAGTAGTATTATATGTGGACGATCACCCCTAAATCAATCATTATTTTTATATTAGTGTCGATAGTATGGATCTTCGGCACCATTGAATTAATAGATACTATTACTAATTTCAGTGAACAATGGTACTGGTTAGTATTAGCTTTTCTATATACTACTACGCTGAATGATATATTCGGACATATGATCTGCACTCATCGGCTATTTTTGATTGATGTGCGTAGAATAGGATATAAGATTATTTCATTTTTATTCACAGTAGATCACGGATGGGGACCTATTACAAGTTTTTGCCTTGTGCACCGTAGTCATCATCAATTTAGTGATCAGGGCAATAAAGATGTAGCTAATTGGCGTATCCATTGGTATAATATGGACATTATGAGTCCTATTAATTATGTCTATCAATCTCGAACAGATTACGGAGATGAAGAAAAATATTTTGCAGAGCAGGCTAAATTATTTAAAGTATTTTTAGATGATGTTTGGACTTGGTTTATTGAAGAATATTCCCATATTCTTACTATAATTTTTTGGGTATTTTTATATTTTTTACTTCCTATGATATTATTCAAAATTATTTTTATGGGAAGGATGTTATTGGGAATAGCTACTGTATTTTCTAGTGTATGCGGGCATACTTGGATTCCAGGAGGATATAGAAATTTTAACACACCAGATACATCATATAATAATTTATTATTACATTACTTGTGCTTGTGTATATTTCCAACAGTATTACAAAATAATCATCATGGGCAAAAATACACTCTTGAAAAAGGTAATCAATTAAAATGGTATGAATTTGATTTAAGTAAATATATTGCAAGATTTATGAAACTCATAATAGGTAAAAAGGAATAACATGGATTATAAAATTAAAGATATAGAAATGGCGGCATGGGGGCATCGAGAAATTGCTATTGCTGAAACAGAAATGCCCGGGCTTGTAGCAGTCAGAGACGAATATAAAAATAGTCAACCACTTAAAGGTGCTCGTATCGTTGGGTCATTACATATGACTATTCAAACAGCAGTTCTGGTAGAAACCCTAGTGGCTTTGGGCGCAGAAGTGCGATGGTCGAGCTGTAACATTTTCTCAACACAAGATCACGCGGCAGCCGCATTAGCTGATAAAGGTATACCTGTATATGCGTGGAAAGGCGAAACAGAAGAAGAATACTGGTGGTGTATTGAACAGACTATCTCAGGCAAACCAGGCTGGACCCCTAATATGGTCTTAGATGATGGCCATGATTTAACTTGGTATATCCATAAAAATTATCCTAACCTACTAGATGGTATCCGTGGTGTTACTGAAGAAACTACCACAGGTATACATAAAATCAATGAAGCTATCGCTAACGGCAGTTTCAAACTACGTGCTATCAACGTTAACGATTCAGTTACAAAAACTAAATTTGACAACCTATACGGTTGCCGTGAAAGCCTAGTAGATGGTATCAAACGTGCCACTGACAGCATGATTGCAGGCAAGGTTGCTGTAGTAGCTGGCTTTGGTGATGTGGGTAAAGGATCAGCCGCGGCATTGCGAGCACTATCAGCACAAGTATGGGTGACTGAGATTGATCCAATCTGCGCACTACAAGCGGCTATGGAAGGATATCGAGTTGTCACCATGGATTATGCCGCAGACAAAGCAGATATCTTTGTCACAGCCACAGGCAATATCGATGTCATCACTCGTGCGCACATGTTGAAGATGAAACATAATAGTATCGTCTGTAATATCGGTCACTTTGACAGTGAAATTGATATCGCAGGTATACAAGACCTGATCTGGGATGAGATCAAACCGCAGGTAGATCATGTAACACTGCCAAATGGTAATAAGATTATAATCCTTGCCAAAGGTCGACTAGTCAACTTAGGTTGTGCTACAGGACACCCTAGTTATGTGATGTCAAACAGTTTTACTAATCAAGTGCTAGCACAGATTGAAATGTTCCGGAACTGGGAAAACTATAATATCGGGCATCTATATCTATTGCCAAAACATTTGGATGAGAAGGTGGCCCAATTACATTTAGGCAAGATTGGCGCAGAATTAACCGCCTTGACCACAGAACAAGCCATGTATATTGGCGTTGCGGTCGATGGTCCGTATAAACCTGATAGTTATCGTTATTAAGAAATCATTAAGTAATATTATTACCTCTCGGCCACCTGGCTAAATAAAAACGTGGCTTACATGCAACAGAATTTTATTCTGTGGCTTTTTAGCAACAAATTAAACAAGAGAGGAATAAG
>Ga0194133_10004468_pt1 | contig 18706 bp, 18 predicted proteins | sample TA2KigOf40mmetaG_FD_155448 | JGI IMG/M metagenome (GOLD analysis project Ga0194133, IMG submission 155448) | Freshwater microbial communities from Lake Tanganyika, Tanzania - TA2015055 Kigoma Offshore 40m | ecosystem: Environmental > Aquatic > Freshwater > Lake | place: Tanzania: Lake... | reverse complement strand
AAAAACCATACCTCAGGGAGGACCACTTTTCAGGGGGCAGTCCAGGACGCCTGCCACGTTCAGTTTCTGCTGTGCGGTTTCGAAGGCAACGGCCGACAGCAATCCGCTGTTCGTTCGTCTGATAGCACCGAAACCGTAAACTCCGGGGCGGCGCCAGACCTCGACGCTGCGGCAGAGGCCGCCCGCTCACTCGGCTTCGCGCCCGGGTCGCCACGACCCCGGTAAGTTCTGACGGGAATGGATGACATGGTCGCGGTCGCCGCGCACCAGAAAGCTTGGCCGTATATGGCGCCGCGGTCGTGCGACACGGTCCCGATAGTGTCGGGCAGGACCGTCTCGCCGAACCCGCTTTTGCGCATTTTCTTAGCTCATTGATGCCTTCGGGCGCGGTCACGTCATCAGATCTTCAAGAATCGCTTGACTTGGACAGCTTTCCAGATTCTTTTCGTTGAACGAAGGTTCAATCATCGTAATGAGCGAACCGCTCATCCTGACGTGTCGGCGAAAAGCAAGACCAAGCGGGGAGAAGTGACGATGTGGCGTTATGCAATCTTTGGCGTTTTTGTTCTGGGAATACCGGGGGCGGTCCAGGCCAATGAGCTCACCTTCTCTTTTGGGGGGACGGTTGCTAGTGAGTATGTTTCAAGCGGCGTCTACTATGCTGACGGTCTAGCTATCCAGCCGTATGTGGAGTTGGGCTATGGTGGCTTTTACGCTGGCGCCTACGCGGCGAATACCAGCGGGGTTCTCACGGGTTACACCGCTGAGTATGGGCTGTCGCTGGGCTACCGCGGCGAAGCAGGCCCGGTAAACTATGACATCGGTGTTGCCTACTACATCTTTGACGAAGTAGCCGGTTTTTCGACGCCAGATTATCCGGAGTACATCGTTTCTGCCTATGTCGCAGCAACAGAGTCGTTCTACTTGACCGGAAGGGTTGCCTTCGCGCCGGAATATGATTCGACCAATTTGCGGTTGCGTCTGGACTACTACACTCCGGTCGCCGGGCTTTCGGTCGGCGCCGCTGTCGGCTTTGCCGACACGAACTACGGTGACTGGGAGTATTGGACCATCGACGCTACCTATGCGGTGATCGACAACGTTTCACTGGGGCTCGGCTACCACGGCTCCAACTACAACGCCAATGTTGGTGGGACCAACGGTACCGATGGCGGGCTTGTCGTCGCCTCGACACTTTGGCGTTCTAAGCTGCATCGACGGGCGGGTTAGGCCCGCCCCTTTCCTCAGGAGTGCCAACATGGACGTACTCGACCAACTTGGAGCCCTGCGCGAAGGCAAGCTTAGCCGTCGCGCCTTCAGCCGCTCACTTTTCGCGATGGGGATCACGACCGCCATCGTCCCCATTGTGCCGCGCAAGGCATGGGCTGCACCGGAAGACCAGGCGACCTTGTTCACCTATGGCGGCTATAACACGCCGGAGCTGTTCGAGGAATACATCGCCAAACATGGCGAAGAACCTGCCTATGCGACTTTCGGCGCGGCCGCGGAAGCGATGAACAAGCTGAAGTCCGGGTTCGTGCCTGACGTGGCCCACGCGTGCCATTCGGATGTCCCGGCCTGGACCAGCACCGGCATGTTCCAGCCGATCGACACAACGCGTTTGTCAAACTGGGCTGATGTGATCCCCGCGCTTTGGCAGCGGGACTACAACATTCCGGCCGAGGGCCAAGTTTGGCAGAGCCCGTTCAACTGGGGCCAGACCTCGATCGCCTACCGCACCGATCTGTTCGAGCTTGATGGCGAAGAAAGCTGGGACATGCTTTGGGACGAACGCTATGCCGGCAAGTTGGGCATGCTGGCCGGAGCGGGTGACGTCTGGTGGTGTGCGGCGATCAAGGCCGGCGTGCCCTATGACCAGATCCACACCGAAGAGGCGTTCGAGAAGATCTCGGCCGTCCTGCGGGCGCAGCGTCCTCTGATCCGCATGTACACCGACGATACGACCCAGTCGGATACGGCGCTTGCCGCGGGTGAACTGGTGGCGACGATGGCCTGGAACTACTCGGCCGTCTGGCTGAAGGCCGCGGGCAACCCGGTGAAGTTTGCCCAGCCCAAGGAAGGCGCGATGACCTACAACTGTGGGCTGATGCTGATGAAGGATGCGCCCAAGGTGGATAAGGCGTACGACATCATCGATGCGATCCTCAGCAAATCCGCGTCGGCGACCAACCTGAGCTGGGGCTACGGCGGCGTGAACCGCAAAGCCTATGATGATCTGTCCGACGAGCAACTGGCGGACATCAACCTGTCACGTGACCCGATGGCAATCATCAAGGCCGGTCACCTGAGCGTGCCGCAGACCCCCGAATGGGAACAGCGCATGTCCGCGACCTGGGAACAGATCAAGCTCGGCTTCTAGGCCGGGCTTACTTCCGAACTTAGACGGCAGAAGCAACCATGACCGTGACGAGCGTTTCCGGCCCCGCACCTGCGCGGCCAAGTGCGATCACCCGTTTCTTGCACCGGCACGAAGGCTGGCGCGGGCACTTGCTGCTCGCCCCAGCGCTGATACTGATGACGGTGGCGATCATCGGGCCCATGTGGATGACCCTGATGATGAGCACTTGGACCGTCCGGGGCTTTGACATCATCGTGACCCCGGGCCTGGCCAACTACACCGCGATGGCCAACAACCCGATGTTCCCCGTTCTGATCTGGCGGACGCTCGAGATCGCATTGACGTGCACGATCGTCACGGTGGTGCTTGTTTACCCCGTGGCCTATTTCCTGGCCTTCCAAACGGGCCGCAGCAAGGCCATCTGGCTTCTGGTGCTGACGCTGCCGTTCTGGACCAGCTACCTCTTGCGCGTTTTCGCCTGGCGCGTGGTGCTTGGCAACGAAGGGGCCATCAACTCGGGCCTCATGTCACTGGGCGTCATTTCCGAGCCGCTGTCGTGGCTGCTCTACAGCCAAACGGCCGTGACGATCGTGCTCGCGCATTCCTGGGCGGCGTTCGCGATCGTGCCGATCTTCGTCAGCCTAGAGAAGATCAATCGTAGCTATCTCGAGGCTGCGGCAGACCTCGGCGACACTCCGGCGCGCCGATTCTGGCGGATCACCTTCCCGTTGTCGCTTCCGGGAGTCGTTGCAGCCTTCATCATGATGTTCGTGCCGACCATGGGCGAATACATCACGCCCATCATGGTCGGCGGCCCGGACAGCATGATGGTCGGCAATCTTGTGCAGGCGATGTATGGCCCGATGGCCAACTGGCCCGCCGGTGCGGCTCTGGCTGTCGTGATGATGATCACCATCGGCTTGGCGAGCCTCGCGTTTGTCGGCTTGAACAGGCTGGTCCAGAGGTAGGCATGGCAAGCTACACATTTCACCGCAAGAACCGCCCCTTGGCGCTCTATGCCGGCGCGTTTGCCGTCTTCATCTACCTGCCGATCATGTTCATCCCGCTCTTCTCGTTCAACTCGGGATGGTATGTGAAGTTCCCGCTCGAGAGCTTTACCTTCCACTGGTACGTTGACCTCTTCCAGCGTGAGCAGCTGATGCGGGCGCTCTGGAACAGCATCAAGGTCGCCTTGTTCGTAAGCTTCTTCTCGACCTTGATCGCCATTCCAGCGGCCTTGGCGGTCGCGCGCTATCGGATGCCAGGGAAGTCAGCCGCCATCGGCTTCATCATGCTGCCCCTCGTCCTTCCGGGGATCATCATGGGGACGTCGATCCTTGGCCTGATGAACTGGTTCAACGTGACCTTGTCGCTGGTCACGGTGACGATCGGCCAGATGGTGATCTGCCTGCCCTACGCGATCGCGGTTCTGTTGCCGCGGTTCATCGGCGTTGGCCGCGCGCTGGAAGAAGCCTCGGCGGACCTGGGCGAACCTCCGCTACGCACCTTCTTCCGGGTCACCCTGCCGATCGCCCTTCCCGGTGTCCTTGCCTGCCTGCTGATGACCTTCACCATCTCGTTCGAAGAGTACTTCATGGCCTTCTTCCTTGGCGGCACGGAGATCACCCTGCCGATCTACATCTGGACCCAGCTCAGGTTCCCCGATGACTTCCCGTCGCTTCTCGCGCTGGCGACGCTGATCATTACGTTCAGCTTCATTCTGGTCTTCGCCAGTCTGCGGCTTGCCAGAATTGGCGAATCCCTAACCCAGGAAGGTGCACGATGATCTCGCTTCGCAATGTCAACAAGGCCTTTGGCAGGGTTCAGGCCGTCCGCGACGTGTCGCTTGAGATCGCGAAGGGAGAGTTCTTCTCGCTTCTGGGCGCGTCGGGCTCGGGCAAGACCACGCTTCTTCGCATGATCGCGGGGTTCGAAAGCGTGACCTCGGGCAAGATCTTGATCGACGGGCAGGAGATACAAGACAGCCCCCCGCACCTGCGCCCAATCAACATGGTGTTCCAGAACTACGCGATCTTTCCGCATCTGAACGTGCGCGACAACATCGCCTACGGCTTGCAGCGGCTGGGCACGCCCAAGGCCGAGCAGGCGCGCATGGTCGACGCGATGCTTGAGATGATCGCCCTTCCGGGCTACGGCGACCGGCGTGCGACCCAGCTCTCCGGCGGCCAGATGCAGCGCGTGGCGCTGGCGCGTGCGCTGATCCTCAAGCCCAAGGTCCTGCTTCTGGACGAGCCGCTCGGCGCATTGGACAAGCAGTTGCGCGAACAGATGCAGCTGGAACTGCGCAGCCTGCAGCGTCAGCTTGGCATCACCTTTATCCTTGTCACCCACGACCAGGAAGAGGCGCTCACGCTGTCGGATCGCGTGGCGGTGATGGAGAATGGCGCCGTGATCCAGGTCGACACGCCGGCGGGCCTTTACGATCACCCGACGAACCGCGCCGTCGCGGCCTTTGTCGGCAGCATGAATTTCTTCGACGCCACGGTCCACGGCCAGGGCGATGCGTACCGTGCCGAGATTGCGGGCCTGGGCCCGCAACGGCTCAACGGCCAAGCGGGGGCGCGCCAAGACGGCGCCCGCGTGCTGGTGGCGATCCGGCCCGAGAGCCTGACCCTCAGCCCGACCGCCCCGGAGGCGCCTCAACCCTCGGTGCAGGGCCGGATCACGGCGCGGCAGTATATGGGCGGACGCCAAATGCTGCACGTGGCGGTCGAGGGTCGCGCGGCGCCGGTTGCCGTTTCGATCGTGGCCCAACGCGGCGACGATCCCTGGGACGGCAGCGAAGGCCGGCCGGTCTGGCTTACCTGGGGACCCGGCGCTATCTCGCTCCTTGACGCTGAATGACGAATGACCGGCATCAATGAGGGAACGGACATGACACAGGACGACACCATCACCACGAAAGCCCCGACCCGCCGCACGCAAGCCAAGGTGGAACGTCGGCTGGCGCTGATCGAGGCGACGATGGAGGCGATTGCCCTCTATGGCCTCTCGGGCACGACCATGGCGCGCGTGACCGAGATCGCGGGCACCTCGATTGGGTTGGCGAACTTCTATTTCGAAAACAAGGAACTCCTGCTGGAGGCGGTGCTGCAGCACCTGGCCGACCAAGAGCAGGCGGTCCTGCAAGAGCATCTTGCACAGGCGATCGATGACCCGGGGGAGCGTCTGATCGCCTTGGTCGACGCGCGCTTTGATCCGCGTGTGTGCGCCCCGAAGACGGCGGCTATCTGGTTCGCGTTCTGGGGCGATGCCAGTGCACGACTGATCTATCGGCGCGTGGTCCAAAGGACGGACGACGCGCGGCTTGAAGCCGTAGTGCCCCTGATCAAAAGCCTGCTTGCCGAGCAGGACGGTCCCCCACGCGACGCCTATGACATCGCCCTGGGGATGGAGGCCTTCTATGACGGCCTCTGGCTGAACATCCTGCTCTACCCCGACGACTTTCAGCGTGCCGACTGCCGCAATCGCGCGGTCGACCACCTCACCTCGCTGTTCCCTCAGCGTTTCAACACCCTGTCTTTGGCGGCCAACGGCGCCAATCAGGCCGCCTGCTCAAAGGACATGACCCATGGCCCGTGATCCCCGCTACGACATCCTGTTCCAGCCCGTCCGCATCGGCCCAGTGACAACGAAGAACCGCTTCTATCAGGTCCCTCACTGCACCGGCATGGGCTGGGTACGCCCGCGCACGCTGGCCGAAATGCGTGGCGTGAAGGCCGAAGGCGGCTGGGGGGTGGTCAACACCGAATACTGCTCGATCCACCCGACGTCAGATGACCAGCTGCATATCTCGGCCACGCTCTGGGATGACACGGACGTGCGCAACCATCGGTTGATGACCGACAAGGTCCATGCCCATGGCGCGCTTGCGGGCTGCGAGCTCTGGTATGGCGGCGCGCGCACCGCCAATATCGCGACCCGGATGGTCCCGATGGATGTGGCCAGCCGCCCGAATAGCGTGGGTCACCCGTTCCAGTCCCGCGCGATGGACAAAGAGGATATCCGCAACTTCCGCCGCTGGCACCTAAATGCCGCCTTGCGGGCGAAGGCAGCCGAGTTCGACGTGGTCTATGTCTATGCGACCCACGGCTATCTTCTCGACAACTTCCTTGACCCCGAGGTCAACACCCGCAGCGACGAATACGGCGGGTCCCTGGAAAACCGCACGCGTCTGGTGCGCGAGATCATTCAGGAGACCAAAGAGGCCATCGGCGACCGCTGCGCCATTGCCGTCCGCTTTGCCGCCGATGCGGTCGAGGACGAAGACGGCAAACCGGTCATCGGCGAGCGGCAGGAAATGTTCGCTCTGATGGCCGAGATGCCGGATCTGTGGGACATCAACATCCAGGATTACTCGCTGGAGATGGGCGCCTCGCGCTTTGTCAAGGAAGGCTCGCTGGAGCCCTACATGCATTGGATCAAGTCCGCGACCACGAAGCCCGTGGTGACTGTGGGCCGCTTCACCAGCCCTGACACGATGGCCCGCTGGGTGAAGACGGGGCTGGCCGACCTGATCGGCGCAGCGCGACCATCCATCGCCGATCCCTACATTCCGAAGAAGATCGAGGAAGGCCGGGTCGAGGACATCCGCGAATGCATCGGCTGCAACATCTGCTATTCGGGCGACAGCCTGTCGGTGCCGATCCGCTGCACCCAGAACCCGACGATGGGCGAGGAATGGCGCAAGGGCTGGCACCCCGACCGGATCGAGGCGCGCGGATCGGACAGCCAAGTGCTGGTGGTCGGTGCGGGTCCGGCGGGGCTTGAGGCCGCGCGCGCGCTTGGCGCGCGGGGCTACCGTGTGGCCCTAGCCGAGGCGTCGCGGGTTCTGGGCGGCCGGGTCGCCCGGGAATCCACCCTGCCGGGGATGCGCGAATACATCCGCGTCCGCGACTGGCGCGAAGGCCAGATCGCCAAGATGGAGAATGTCGAGGTCTTTCGCGAAAGCCGCCTGACGGCCGAGGATATCCGCGACTTCGGTGCCGACCATGTGGTCATCGCCACGGGTGCCCGCTGGCGCAAGGACGTCTACAACGGCCAGCGGTTCGAGGCGATTGCCGAGGACGCGACCCCCGTCTTCACCCCCGATGACATTATGGACGGCAACCTGCCCGAAGGCCCGGTCGTCGTCTACGACGCCGACGGCTATTACATGGGCGGCGTGATCGCCGAACGCTTGCGGCAAGCGGGGCTCGAAGTGACGCTGGTCACGCCCGACAACCAGGTCTCGGCCTGGGCCGAGAACACCGGCGAAGGCTGGCGCGTACCCGGGCATCTGATGCGCCTTGGGGTAGAGCTTGTCACCGCCCAGGCCCTGTCGTGGTTTGACGGCGAGACGGTGACGCTGTCCTGCGTCCATTCCGAACGCGAGCGGGACTTGCCCGCCAAGGGCCTGGTGGTCGTCGGCCAGCGCGCCCCGGTTGACGAGCTTTACACAGCCCTCCGCTATGACGCGGACGGCAACCATGCCGAACTGCCCTTCACATTGGCCCGCATCGGCGACGCCGAAGCCCCCGCCATCGTCGCCGCCGCCACCTACGCCGGCCACCGCTACGCGCGGGAATTGGACAACGACGTCGATATCGATGTGCCGATGCAGCACGACAAGGTTGATGTTGGCCTGGTTGTGCCGCCGGTTTGGGCGCGGGCTGCGGAATGATTGCTCCGTCGCTCCTGCGACTGGTCTTGGCAGGATCGGCCTTCGCGGCCTTGGTTGCGTTTGGGGCCTATGCCCACCGCACCACCCCGCAAGACACTGCAGGCGCGACACTAACGCTACCCTGTTCGAGCTGTGACGCCCGTCACGCGGCCTTTACCAAACACATGGAACAGCAAGAGGGAGAGACAGAATGAACAAAGGTCCGGAAAACCCCGTTACAGCCGCAGAGCTTGACGCGGCGATGCCGTCCATTCTGTCGGCCCCCCGCGATGCGGGTGTGGTTCGCCTTGTCTGCACCCGGCCAAAGCCGAACACCCGAAACTTCCCCGAGGTGATCAAGCTGACCCGGCTGAAAGGGGTCAGCGATGACTACCACCCTAAACAGCCCTGGCTAGAGCTGGACGACGGCAGTGCTGACCCCCGGATCGAAGTGTCGATCTTGCCCTGGCGCGTACTTGACCTTTGCTGGCGCGAGCGGGATCGGGTCACGCATCCAGGCGATAACATCGCCGTGGACATGCTTTTGTCTCAAGATGACCTGCCAGTCGGCACGCAGCTTTCGGTTGGCACCGCGATTGTTGAGGTGTCGGATGTTCCGAACGATGGTTGCGTCAAGTGGAAGGTCCGCTGCGGTCGCGACGCCTACAAATGGATCATAACGCCCGACAATCTGAAACTGCGCCTGCGCGGGCTTTATGCCCGGATCGTCCAGGACGGCGAAGTGCGGGTCGGCGACGTCTTGAGGCGGATCTAGCCGCCAAGCGTGCAGCGCAAAGACCCATGTTCGAAGGCCAATGCAAATCTGGCCGACGGATGTGAGGCGAGGCCAAGAGACCTCAATGCAACTGAAAGCATCCAAAAGGAGAATAAGACCATGGCTATCAAGTATGCGACCCTGCCCCTCACACTTGCATTCTGCGTGCTCGGCGGCATGGCATCAGCCGAAGCCGAAAAGGTGACGGAAGAGATATTCATTGCCACCCATGTCGGCAAGTGCATCAACTACACCGGGGGCTCGGAAGGAAGGCAGTGCTATCGCGCTGATGGCACGACCGACTATGACGACAAGTCCTATGGAAAGGACAATGGGAATTGGAAGTGGGAGAACGGTCGCTATTGCGTGGCCTACTCCGCTGCCCCCGATAGCTGGACCTGCCAGGATTTCGTCGTGAAGGATGGCGTCTACTCATACGCCAACGGCGAGTACTCCTGGACTATTGAGTAACCTCGCCCATCCGGACCGCAGCCCACCTCGCCTGATCAGGCGGGTCGGGCTGCGAACTGTCGATAGAAGCCCCGACCTACATTCACGCTAACGGAGCATTCAGATGACTGCCTACCGCAACCTTGCCAGCTCACTGAAGCTGCCGAATGCCGCAATGATCGGTGGCCAGTGGTTCCAGGCACCCGGTGGGGCGACGCTTGCGACGCATGACCCCTTTGACGGCAAGCTCCTCAGCCAGTTGCCGCTGTGCGGCGGGGCCGAGGTGGATCTGGCCGTGGACGCCGCGCGGCAGTCGTTTGAGGCGGGCGTCTGGTCCGGCCTTCACCCGGGTGAGCGCAAGGCGGTGCTTTGCCGCTTAGCCGATCTGATCCTCGCCAATGTCGAGGAACTGGCGATGATCGAGGCGCTGGATGCAGGCAAGCCCGTGGCCGACTGCCTGGCCATCGACGTGCCGGAAACTGCCAAGGCCATCCGCTGGCACGCCGAGGCGCAGGACAAGCTTTACGACCAGATCGCGCCCAGCGCGCCGAATGCCCTTGGCCTGATCGTGCGCGAACCCGTGGGCGTCGTCGGCGCGGTCCTGCCGTGGAACTTCCCCCTTCTGATGCTCGCGTGGAAGATCGGCCCGGCGCTCGCCACCGGCAACTCGGTCGTCGTGAAGCCGTCCGAGATGACGAGCCTCTCGACCCTGCGCGTGGCCGAACTTGCACTTGAGGCCGGGGTTCCGCCCGGCGTCTTCAACGTCATCACGGGAACGGGCGCCGGCGCGGGTGAGGCCCTGGCGCGGCACATGGATGTCGATGCCATCACATTCACCGGCTCGACCGCCATCGGTCGGCGCATTCTGGAATGCTCGGCGCAGTCGAACCTAAAGGAGGTCTGTCTTGAGATGGGCGGCAAGAGCGCCGCCGTCGTCCTGTCAGACGCCGACCAGATCGACCGCATCGCCGCGATCCAGGCCAATGCGATCTTCTGGAACATGGGCGAGAACTGCACCGCGAACAGCCGGATCATCGTGCATAAGGATCGCTATGACGATTTGGTGACGGCGCTCGCCGCGCAGACCGCGGACTGGCAGTTGGGCGACCAGATGGATGCGGGCACGCGCCTGGGCCCGCTGGTCAGCGCGACACATCATGCCAAGGTGTCTGGCCTTGTAAGCCGTGGCCGTGCCGAGGGCGCGCGCGTCGTGACGGGCGGTGAGGGCGCAGGCGGGCTTCTCTTCAAGCCCACGGTCTTTGCCGATGTCACACCGGACATGGAGATCTTCCAGCAAGAGATCTTTGGCCCCGTCGTCGGCATCACCCGCGCCGACAGCGACGACCACGCGATCGCACTCGCTAATGCCACGCAATATGGCCTCGCCGCCACGCTCTACACCCGCGACATCGGCCGCGCCCATCGCGCCGCCCGCAAGCTCCGCGCCGGGACGGTGGGCGTGAACGCGTACTCCGAGGGCGAGGTCTCGACCCCGTTCGGCGGCTTCAAGGCCTCGGGCTTTGGCGGGCGCGACAAGGGCATCCATGCCCACGAACAATACACCGAGTTGAAGACCATCTGGATCGATCTCGACGGCTGATCCCCCAAAAGGAACCGCAATCCATGCCCAACGATCACACCCCCCTGCGCACCCCCATTCTGCGGGTTGACCCGGACAAGGTGACCCTGGAGCCCCTGGAGCTTGATCCCGAGGGGTTTCAGTCGCCTCTGCCCGTGCAAAACTACCAGATGATCTTCGAGGACGAAGACATCGGCCTCGCTATCGGCATCTGGGACACTACCACGATGCAAGAGGCCTTTGGTCCCTATCCGGGCGATGAGTACATCACCGTTCTCGACGGCCATTTTGCCATGGTCGATGCCGAGCACGCGCCGATCGCCCGGGCCAAGGCGGGCGACAGCGTCACCTTCCGCAATGGCGTGCCGTCAAGCTGGAAACAGGACGGCTATCTGCGCAAGATCTACCTCACGCTGAACGACCCCGAAGGCGAGGAACCCGAGATCGACAACGCCGAGGGCGGCTTTCGGGTGGTCGAGCCGGGCCGCCAGCCTTCGGGCAAGCCCGATGCTGATGGCGTGACCCGCGAGGTAATCTTCCGGAACGATGCAGGCACCATGACGGTCACGCTTTGTGCCTTTCCGGCCCAGGCGCTGCCGGTGGCCCCCTGCCAGTCGCATCGCCTGATGCGGGTTCTGGCTGGCAAGGTGACCCTCACCGAGCCCTCGGCCGCGCCAGTGGTCTTTGGCTCCGACACCCACGCTTTCCTGCCGCGTGGTACTGCTTGCGCCTGGGATATTGCCGCGGGCACAGTTGCCGTCATCGTCGACATCACCGCCACCTGACTCCAGCCCAGGGACGCCGCCCGTGCAGACCTTCTTTAGCGAGGATCACCGCCTTCACTTCCCGCAGGCCGAACTGTCCGGGGGCGAATTCGTCACCCCCTATGAGCGCCCCTCGCGCGTCGAATGCATTCTGCACCGGCTGCGCGAGTGCGGCTTCCCGGGCGTCACCGACCCCGGCCCGGTCGACATGGGCCCCGTCGCGCGGCTTCTGGATGCGGGCTTTCTGTCCTTTCTTGAGACCGCCTATGCCGACTGGAAAGCCGAAGGCTACGGCGGCGAAGTCATCACCACCGCGATGCCGACCAGGCACCAGCGGATGGACCGCATCCCGCGCTGCATCGACGGGCGGGTGGGGTACTACTGCCACGCTTCGGAAACCGCGATCACCGGGGGCACCTGGGCTGCAGCGCAGTCGTCGATGGCCAGCGCCCAGGCCGCGCTGCGGGCGGTTGCGTGGGGCGCTCGGGCGGCCTTTGCACTCTGCCGTCCGCCGGGCCACCACGCCACGCGCGACCAGTTCGGCGGCTACTGCTTCCTGAATAACGCTGCCGTCGTGGCCGACATGTTTGTGGCCCAGGGTGCAAAGCGGGTCGCGATCCTCGACATCGACTTCCACCACGGCAACGGCACGCAACAGATCTTTTACGGTCGCGGCGACGTGCTCTTTGCCTCGCTGCATGGCGACCCGATGGACATGTATCCCTACTATGCCGGTTTCGCCGACGAGACCGGGGCCGCCGCCGGAGAAGGCACCAACCTCAACTATCCCCTGCCTCCCGGCACGCCCTATGGCCCCTGGTCCGAAGCGCTGGACCATGCCATCGCCCGCATCCGCGCCTGGGGTGCCGAGGCGCTGGTCGTGTCGCTGGGGGTCGATGCCTACAAGGATGATCCGATCAGCTTCTTCAAGCTCGACAGCCCCGATTTCACCGATTGTGGCCGCCGCATCGGCCGGATGGGCCTGCCGACTGTCTTCTGCATGGAAGGCGGCTATGCCATCGAACAGGTTGGCGTAAACACTGTCAACGTCCTTGAAGGCTTTGAAAACGCCTGAAATTTCTGGAGCATGTCATGACCGCCCTCCCCACCCACGCCAGCATCGCCATCATTGGTGGCGGCGCCATTGGCACTTCCATCGCCTATCACCTTGGCAAGCTGGGGGTCGAAGGCGTCGTCGTGCTGGAACGCGACAAGCTGACCTCTGGCACCACCTGGCATGCGGCGGGGCTTATCGCCTCGGGCGGCATGTCAAGCGAGACGCTGATCTGGATCGAGCAGTACACCCGCCAGCTTTTCATCGACCTGCCCGCCGAAACCGGGCTTTCCACCGGCTGGCGGCAATGTGGCCACATCCACCTTGCCTGTGACCCCGACCGGCGCGAGGTAATGAAGCGCGACGCGAACTTTGTGCGCTCGCAAGGGCTGGAGCGGTTCGAACTTTCCTCGGCCGAGATCAAGGAAAAGTTCCCCCTGATCGAGACGGAGGGCATCCTGTCGGGCTTCTGGACCCCGACGGATGGCCGCGCGAACCCGGTCGATGCGACCATGTCGATGGCCGCGGGCGCGCGGGCACGCGGCGTGAGGTTCTTCGAAGGCACCCCGGTCAGCGATTTCGTGATGTCGGGCACCCGGGTCACTGGCGTGGTCACACCCTCGGGCACGATCATGGCCGACAAGGTGGTGCTTGCGACCGGCATGTGGTCCCGCCAGCTGGGCGCCAAGATCGGCGTCCGCGTGCCCCTTCAGGCAGCGGAACACTACTACCTGCTGACCGAACCCCTGGCCGGCATGCACCCCGACATGCCGGTTGTCGAGGACCCCGACACCTATACCTATGTCCGTGAGGAAGGCGGCGGCATGCTTTTCGGCCTGTTCGAGCCGGAAGGGGCGGCCTGGAACCTGAACGCCATCCCGCAGGATGCCAGTTTCTCGGTCCTGCCGCCCGACTGGGACCGGATGACTCCGTTTTTGGAAGCGGCCTTCGAACGCTATCCGGTGATGAAGACCGCCGGGATCAAGACCTTCTTCTGCGGCCCGGAAAGCTTTACCCCCGATGGGTCTTACCTGATGGGCGAGGCGCCCGAGGTCGACGGGCTATTCCTGGCGACCGGCCTCAACTCGCTCGGCATCCTGTCGGCGGGTGGCGTCGGGCATATCATGGCCGAAATCCTGACCACCGGCACCTCGACGCAGGACGTGACCGGGCTTGATATCGCCCGCGCGCGGCCGCACCACGCGACAAAGGCCTTTCTGGGCGAGCGTATCCCGAAATCCCTGGGCTATACCTTCACCTTCGGCCCCTTGCCGCACTGGCATCACAAGACCGCGCGGAACATGCGGCGGTTGGCCCTGCATGACCGTTATACCGCGATGGGCGCCTATTTCCACGACCTGTCAGGGTGGGAGATGCCCTACTGGTTCTCGCCCGACGCGCCGCCGCCGAAGGTCGATTATGCCAGCCATGCGCGCCAGCCCTGGCATGCGCTCGCGGCCCGCGAACACCATGCCACGCGCAACGCAGTGGGTCTGTTCGACAAAAGCTTCATGGGCAAGTTCCTGGTGCAGGGCCGCGATGCACTGACCGTTCTGAACCGCGTCAGCGCCAATCAGATCGACGTGCCTGTGGGCCAGAACGTCTATACCCAGTGGCTGAACCACCACGGCGGGATCATCAACGACCTGACGATCACCCGGACGGGCGAGACCGAGTTCCTCTTGATCACCGGCGACATCCTGCAATCGACCACCACCGCCTGGCTCCGCCGCCAGACCCGCGCGGGCGAAGATTGCCACGTGGCCGACGTCACCAGCGCCTATACGATCCTGTCGCTGCAAGGCCCGAAGTCGCGCGACATCCTTGCCGCCATGACGGGCAAGGACCTCTCGACCGCCGCCTTCCCCTTCCGCGCCAGCCGGTTCCTCGACATCGGTCCGGTTCCCGTTCGCGTCGTCCGGGTAACCTACATGGGCGAGTTGGGGTATGAGCTTTACATCCCAACCGAATACTCCTACGCCGCCCACGACGCGCTGATCGAGGGCATTCGGGCGGCTGGCGTGGACCCAGTCCATTGCGGGCTGATGGCGCTGGAAAGCCTCCGCCTGGAAAAAGGTTACCGCGACTTTGCCGTCGATATCGACAACACCGATACGCCTTTGCAGGCGGGTCTTGGCTTTGTCGTGGATTTCACGAAACCCGACTTCATCGGCCGCGACGCCCTTCTGGCGCAGAAGGGTGCCGGCCCCCTGACGCGCCGGATCGTGCCCTTTCGGCTGGACGATCCCGGCGCGCTCCTCTTCGGCAATGAACCGATCCTTTGTGACGGCCGCGACGTCGGCATCATACGCGCCGGGGCTTTCGGGCCGACCATGGGTTGCTCGGTCGGGCTTGGGGCCATTGAACACTCGGAAGGTGTCACCGCGGCCTTCCTGCAAGGTCACCGATGGGAGATCGACGTTCACGACCGCCGCATCCCGGCCACACCCTCGCTGACCCCGTTCTATGACCCGAAAAGCGAGCGCGTTCGTGCCTGAACCCCGTCATGTCCTGGTGATCGGGGCCGGCATGGCCGGCCTTGGGGCGGCGCGCCTTCTGCAGGACAGCGGCGTCCGCGTCACCGTGATCGAAGCCCGCGACCGGATCGGCGGGCGCACGCATACGAGCCACCTCTGGCCCGATCTTCCGGTCGACATGGGTGCCAGCTGGATTCACGGCACCAAGGGCAACCCGATGACCAAGCTTGCAAAAGAGCTCGGCCTGAAGGTCACCCCAACCACCTATGACATGTCGGTCACCCGGGATGACCAGGGCCGCGAGATTGACTTCATCAAGCCTGCGAAACACGCGCTTGCCATGGTCGAAAGGGCTCGTGCCCGGGTGGACGATGCCGAAACGGACATGTCGCTTCAGGCGGCAATCGAGGCTTTTCCCGAGTGGAAAGCGCTCTCTGACCACGATCGCCGGGTCGCGCGCCTCGCGATCAACACGCGCATCGAGCACGAGTATGGCGGCGACTGGGCCCTGATGTCGGCCTGGCATTTTGACGACGGCAAGGACATGGGCGGGCATGAGGCGGTGGTGACCCCGGGCTATGGCCTGATGGCGCATCATCTGGCGCAGGGTCTCGACATTCGACTGGACGAGCCGGCGCTGAAGATTTCCCCCTTGAGGGACGGGGTCGAAGTCACGACCACAAAGGGCGCCCACCACGCTGACCATGCCATCATCACCCTTCCTCTAGGCATCCTGAAAGCGGGGCGTGTGACCTTCGGCGAGCCTCTCGACCGGGCTCGCCAGCGGGCTATCGACACCCTGGGCATGGGGCTTCTCAACAAATGCATCCTGCGCTTTGACCGCGCCTTCTGGCCCGCCGAGGTGGACTGGATGGAGATTCTTGGCCCGCTAGAGACACTCTGGGCCGACTGGACGAGCTATCTGAAGGCGACAGGCCAGCCCTGTCTTGCCGGTTTCAACGCCGCGCGAACGGCGGATGAGGTCGAGGGCTGGGACGACGCCACGACCACGGCTTCGGCGATGGAGGCCTTGCGGGCGATGTTCGGCTCGTCGGTCCCCGATCCCCTGGGCCACCAGATCAGCCGTTGGCGCAACGACCCCTTTGCCTTGGGCGCCTATTCCTTCAAGGCCGTGGGCACACGGACCAAGGACCGCAAGGCCCTGTTCGGCACCGACTGGGATGGCCGGATTTCCTTTGCGGGAGAGGCAACGTCCAAAGACTACCCGGCGACCGTCCACGGCGCCCTGCTGACCGGACAGGCCGCCGCGACAGCGCTGCTGCCACGCCACCAATCAAAAACGGAAGGGCGCCCCACCTCGTGGTGGCGTACCTCGACCTCATGAGAACATCCCGAGGTAACATGCCATGGCTGTTGAGATTCTGAGGATCGGCCCGCACAACGCAGGCATCCTCGACCATGTCGATCCGGAAATCTTCGACGATGAGATCGACCGCGAAAGGGTCGCCGCCTTCGTCGCGACCGAGAACCATCTGCTCGTCGTGGCACAGGATGCCGGATGTGTCATCGGCCAGATCCGCGCGATCGTGCACCTGCAGCCCGACGGCGCAAACCAGCTCTACATCGACAATCTGGGCGTGGCCCCGACCCATCTGCGCCGGGGGATCGCCAGTCTGCTGCTGCAAGACGTGCTGTCCTGGGGCGAGGCCCGGGGCTGCGAAGACGCATGGGTGGCGACCGAACTCGACAACGAAGCCGCGCGTGGCCTCTACGCCAGGTTCATGTCCGAGCCGGAGCAGACGATGGCCTACTTCCAGATCGACATCCCCTGATCCGCGTCCCGAGAGACCGTTCCAGACTCCCACCACTCGCAAACTGCCCAGACCGGCCACTGGCTGACCAAGACACCCCGTCCTGCACAAGAGTGCCTTGGTTAAGACTGAGCGCCTGCGTCAGGCTCAGCGCCCTTGCATCGCCGATCGGGAGCCGTGGTGCACGTGTGTGAACTGCGACGGACGGACGCCATAGCGGCGGCGGAACATCTTCGAAAAGGCCGGCGTCTGCTCGAAGCCAGAAGCCAAGGCGATCTCTGCCACCGACATCTTGGTGTGTTCCAGAAGACTGCGCCCATGCGCGACACGAAGGTCGGCGATATGGCCTGAAGGCGTCTTGCTAAGGTGGCTCTGAAAAAGGCGTTGCAGCTGCCGCCTCGAGACCCCGGCCGCTGCCTCGGCGCGGTCGAGGCAGTCGGGTTCAAGGTAGTCCTGCTCGATCACCTCGACGGCCCTCAGCAAGGACCGGTTCCGGCCCGGAACCCGCGAGAGGATGGGCGAGATTTGGTCGACCTGTCCCGACCGGACCGAAGACAGCAAACAGCCGTGCATCGCCTCCTGGGCAATGCTCAGGCCACATTGCGCAGCGACGAGCTGCAGCATCATGTCGGCGCTCGCGATGCCGCCGGCACAGGTCGCGATCCGGCGGTCGATGCAGTAAAGATCGCGCGCCGCGACCAGTTCGGGCCAGTGCGCTTGAAAGGCGGGCTGGTCTTCCCAGCGCAGGGTAAGCCGGTGACCCGAGAGGATGCCAGCCTCGGCCAGAACGAAGGCCGCGCTGCCGATGCCGCCGATCAGCCGATCCGCACGCCACAACGCGCGCAAGTGGTCGGGAAGGCCCTCTGGAACGTCGGACAGATTGGCGCGCGTCCTGGCACAAACCCAGATCGCAGCAGTCAGTTCTGCCGGGCGGGCCGCCCCCTCGACCGGCAGGCACCACCCTTCTTCGGACCGAACGGGCTGCCCCTCCCAGCTTTCGAGCCGCCAGCGAAAGACTTCGCGCTGCATCGCGCGGTTGGCGGCCTGCAACGCCCCGACCGCCGCCGACAACGACATCACGTCGAAACCCGGCACGAGCAGGAAAGACATCCTGACCAAATCGTCTGGCGAAGCCCTCAGAGGGGCATGCGCCAGGAGCGAGGTTCCGCCCTTTGGCACGCGCACCTTCGGCAGGCCAGGTTCAAAAGTCCGAAACAGGGTCATCGCCGTCCTCCCTCAGCCCTTGATCCGCTCGGATTTGGGGTCGTACATCGGGGCGAGGCTCGCCACGGCCGCGTGCACCTGGCCCGTCAACGGCAAGTCCTGCGGCCCGGAATTTCCGGACCTGACCGAGGCCGAGCGCGCCGAGGGTGCAGGCTTTCTAACCTTCTACCCCACATGCTATATCACCGCGCATGTGGATTTCCTGCGCGTCGGCACGCTCAAGCCTCTCGGGCCGGAACGGACCTTGCTGACCATCGATTGGCTGATTTTGCCTGAAACACTGGCCGCTTCGGACTTTGATCTGGCCAATCTGGTCGATTTCGTCGCCGAGGTCATCGATGAGGACGCCATGGCCTTCGAGATGAACCAGCGTGGGCTCGTCTCGGATCGCTACCGCGCCGGCACGCTGATGCCGCAGGAATTCGACATTGCCCATTTCCACGCCTGGCTGCGCGCGCGCCTGCCCGAAGGCCTTGAGATGTCGAAATGAGCGCGCCAGCGTCGTGATCACCACCAACCTCAGCTTCAGCGAATGGGCCACCGTCTTTGGTGATGCCAAGATGACCACGGCTCTACTCGACCGCCTCACC
>Ga0194133_10004467_pt1 | contig 18709 bp, 22 predicted proteins | sample TA2KigOf40mmetaG_FD_155448 | JGI IMG/M metagenome (GOLD analysis project Ga0194133, IMG submission 155448) | Freshwater microbial communities from Lake Tanganyika, Tanzania - TA2015055 Kigoma Offshore 40m | ecosystem: Environmental > Aquatic > Freshwater > Lake | place: Tanzania: Lake... | reverse complement strand
CCGCCTGCGCTCCAACCCCAACGGCTACAGCCCGATCCATGAGCGCGACATCGTCGACCAGGTGGAGGGCGTCTTGTCGGCCGCGAGCGTGCCCGCGACCATCGTCAACTGGTGCGGCGACGAGGCCGTCTCCGCGCAGGACATGATCGCCTACATGGCCGAACTGACCGGGCGCGAGCCGAAGATCGAGTATTACTCGGCGCCCTTCGCCCAGCCGGGCGTCGCCTGCGATCCAACCAAGCGCATCGCGCTGACCGGGCCGGGCAAGGTCGGCTGGCGCGAGGGGATCCTGGCGATGATCGAGGCGCGCTACCCCGAGGCGCTGGTGCGCTAGTGCGGTTTCCGTGCCTTCGGGCGCGGCCTTGAAGCAGGCGGCGCTCAGTCCTGCGGCGCGATCGGCACCGGCGCGCCGCGGCCCATGAAGCGGGCGAGCGTTTCGTGGAAGTGGCTCACCGTGGCTTCCTGCTTCGGGTTGGGCCGCGCCATGGAAAAGCCGCTGGATTTGAGGCCGCGCTGGACTTCGGGCATGTTCTGGAAGTCCTCGCGCAGCACCTTGGGCCAGCGCTCGTCGGTCCAGTCGGGCACGAAGAGCCACTCGGTCCGCGGTTCCTCTCCTTGCGGGAACAGCTCGATGACATAGGCCTCGAAAATGCAGGAATCGGGGTTCCAGCCATTGGGCCGCGCGCGATAGCACAGCGCGTGGGTTCGTGTCTGGAGTATGATGGTATTGGGAAACAGGTGCCAGTCATGCCCGGCGGTGAGCATGACTTCGTGCGGCACCTCGGACCAGTGCACCCCGCGCACCGCGTCATCGGCCTTGGCCTGCCGCATCAGGTGCGCGCCGACCTCGCCGGTGGGCGTGCCTTCGGGCAGTTCGTCGACCAGCCGCGCGGCGGCATCGACAATGGTCTGCGTGGTGAGCGCGTCCACCTCGTCCTTGAAGCGCTGCATGGTGAGCGCCAACCGCCTGCGGGGCTCGATGTGGCTGCCCGGCATGATCGGCGCGGGCTTGTCGTTCCTGCTCATGGTCCCGGCGCCGACCGCCTGCTCCGGTCCGTGCCAGCAATGCAGCCCTTGGCCCCGGCACCAGTAGTCCGCGACCGAGCCGAACTCGGACAGGCCGGGATGGCTGATACGGGCGTGGAAGCTCTCGTTGAAGGCCTCGAGCGCGACCTTCCAGTTGCACGGAAAAATCAGCCACTGCCGCCAGCGATAGCGCATCCTATCCAGGCCGAAGTGGTCGAGCGTCGGCGCGGCGGGCCATAGGTATTCGTGCAAAGGCACGGCCTGGGGATCAAGGTTGATCCACACCCAGCCGCCCCATTGTTCGCAGCGCACTTTCGGCAGTGCGATGTCCTCGTCGCTCAGGGTTGCGCCATAGTCCTCGCGGCACAGCACGAAGGTGTTCCGCCCCTGCAGGTTCCAACGCCAGCCGTGGAACGGGCAGACGAACTGGCGCGCATGGCCGCAGCCGCTGGTCAGCCGCCGCGCGCGGTGCTGGCAGACATTGTGGAATGCCTCAATCCGGTCGGGCGCGTTGCGGACGATGATGATTGATTCGTCGAGGATGTCGTACGTCACATAGTCGCCGACATTCGGCACTTCCTCCGCGCGGCAGGCCACCTGCCACACCTTGCCCCACAGTTTTTCGCCTTCCTCGCGGGCATAGGTTTCGCTGACGTAGGCTTCCTTGGGCAGCAGTACGCTGCGCTCTTGCGGCGGCGCGATCTCGAGACCGGGCAGGGGTTCGTTCATGGCAGGCTCCCCGCTCTTGCTCAGGCCACCATGTTGCCGCCGCCATCGAGGTTAACCGCCTGGCCGTTGATCCAGCCGGCCTCCTCGTCGGACAGGAGGAACGAGACGAGCGCGGCGACATCCTCCTCGGTGCCGTGGCGGGCGCTGGGGTTGTGGGCGAGCATGTCCTCGCGCTCGGCCTCGCTGGTGTTGATGAGGATCGCGTCGGTGAGGATCACGCCGGGGCACACGCAGTTGGCGCGGATGCCCTCCTTGCCCCAGCGCTGGGCGACATGACGCATGAGGCCGTTTAGCCCGGCCTTGGCGATATAATAGCTCATCCGCATCGGCGCCGAGGTCTTGGAGGCGCCCGACGAGGTGTAGACGATGGCGCCGCCGCCGTTCCTGAGCATCCCGGGGATGGCGAAGCGGCTGCACAGCAGGTGCCCGCGCAGCGAGACGCGGTGCATCCGGTCGAACACGGCAAGATCGGTGGTGACGACGTCCTTATCCTCGAGGTTGCGCTCGCGGTCGGTGGCGTTGACGTGCATCAGGTCGAGTCGGCCGTATTCGGAGACGACGCGGTCGACCGTGGTCTTCACCGAATCCTCCTCGGTGATGTCGAAATGGAGCGCGAGCGCCGTGCCGCCGTCGGCCCGGATCGAATCGATCAGCCGCTTTGCGCCGGCCTCGTTGACATCGGCGACGACGACCTTCGCGCCTTCCCTTGCCAGCCGCCGCGCGGTCATCGCCCCCATGCCGGTCGCGCTTCCCGCGCACAGCGCGACCTTGCCCTCGTGCCGTCTCATCCCGCTCTCCCGTGTTCTTCGCGCCGGACCCTAGCGGCTGGACCGCGCATGGCAAAGGGTGGAGCGAATTGCGCTGGCACAATGGCCTTGGCAAAGTTGCAGGGGATAACCACAGGATCATCAAACGGAGGGATCATCCGATGAATTATCCACGCCTCGCCGCTCTTCCGCTCGCCGCGACCGGCGCCATGGGCCTTGCCGCGTGCGCGCCCGAACAGCCCAAGGACTATTTGACCGACGTTGTTGATGAGAATGGCGGCGACCTGATGGTCGAAGACGAGAACGCCGAGGGGGCCGAGGTCAAGCTGCCCGAAGCGCCGATGACCAACGTGCCCGAAGCGCCGGCAACCGAAGCGCCCGCCCCGGCGCAATAATCAGGTTTCAGAAGCGGTCGGCGGGCAGCAGGGGCGGCAGTCCGCGCCCCAGTCGTCCTGCCGCACCGCGATGTGATCGGCGAGCTGGTCGGCCACTTCGCGCAGGTGTTCGCGCCTTTCACCGCCCTCACATTGCGAAGCGCGGATCAGTGCGATCTGGTGGTCGGACAACGCCCTGCTCAGGTCCATCTCTCGTCCTCCGTCATCGCCGGAGCTACGGGTTGAATCCGTTATATTACGCGACCGGCAAGCCGCGAAATCGCAAGGGCGCGAGTCCCCCACGCTTCGCCGCGATCCGTCAGCCTCAGACCAGCAGGGTGCCGGGGTTGGGCATCGGCTTGCGCTTCTGCGCGTTGATGAGCGAGAGCACGCAGCGCACCAAGACCAGCGCGGCAACCGCGACGATCAGCAGGAAACCGATCAGGACGATCATAAGCAGCACGCTGACGATCGAGCCGACAAAGCCGATCCAGAAGGTGTTGATCAGGTACTGGTAGTGCGAGGCTTCCCAGTCCGTCTTCGGCTCGGCCTTCCACACATAGGCAAGAACTACTCCGACTACCCCGGTGACGCCGAAGATAAAGGACGAAAGATAAAGCAGGCTGATGATCGTCGGCTGGTTGAAATCGAACGATGCCGAAGTGCCCACGCCGGAGGTCGAACCCGCGCCCGGCGGCCGAGGTGGGGGCGGCACGGATTCGCGCGGCGCGGCCTGCGGCATCATGCTTTCGGGCGGGCCTTCGAGACTGCCCCGTTCCTGGTCCTGGCTCATCGCGCACTTCCCTTGCCGGTTGCCGATGGGACAGCATAGCGCGCCGGGGCGGGCAAGTCACTTCGTCGCTTGTTTTTCTTGCGCGCACCAGTCGGACCGGCAGCCGCGCCAAAGCTCCGACAGTTCCTCTGCGATCAGCAAGGCGCCGATATTCCGCCCGTCCGTGCTGACAGTTCGCAACGGCCTGCCAAAGCGATCGCGCTCGCGGTCGGCGGCGATCAGTTCGATCTTGCCGGCATTGAGCAGTTCGGTCAGCCGCAGCTTTGCCCTGTGGCCCTTGGCCACTTCGAGCGGGCGACCGGCCTGTACTGTCTCGGGGGCATTGATGTCGGCGATGCGGATCTTCTCGCCGTCCAGCCAGAAGGTGTCGCCATCGACCACGCAGGTCACGCGGGGAGCTCCCGAGCAGAGGGTGAACACGGCGGCGAGGGCGAGAAGAGCGGCGGTCATGGCCCACGAACTGGGGCGGCGCGCCGATCCGCGCATCCGGACAAATACGCAGCATCAGGTCCATTCCAGACCAAAACCCTACGCAATCCTGCGGAATTTCACCGGATCAGGAACAGGCCTGCAAGCGCCCCGCTCGTCAGGTTGGCGAGGCTCGCGGCGGCAAGCGCCCGCAGGCCCAAACGCGCGACGACAGCGGTCTGACCCGGCGCGAGATTGCCGATCACCGCCATCTGGATGGCGATCGAGGAGAAATTGGCAAAGCCGCAGATCGCGAAGATCGTCACCGCCTGCATCCGCTCGGACAGGCCGGACACATCGGCCAGCGCCATGAAGGCCACGACCTCGTTCAGAACCAGCTTGGTTGCGAAAAACGATCCTGCGGTCACCGCTTCGGCCCAGTCCTGCGTTCCGAGCAGCCAGAACACTGGCGCGAACACATAGCCCGCGATCTGCTGCGCGGTGACATCGGGCAGCCCGACCATGCCGCCCAGCCATCCGACCATCCCGTTGGCGAGCGCGATCAGGGCGACGAACGCGAGCACCATGGCGCCGACCGCGGCGGCGAGCTTGAGGCCGGTCATCGCACCCTGTCCCGCCGCCATGATGACGTTGGCCGCCCGTTCCTCGCCGGCGTAGAGGACGATGTCGGCATCCGGCTGCGGCGCTTCGGCAGTCTCCGGCGGATCAGGCATTATGATCTTGGCCATGGCGACCCCGGCGGGGGCCGACATGAAGGCGGCGGCGACAAGATAGTCGACCCTCACGCCGATGCTCGCGTAGAGCGCGAGGATCGTTCCGGCGACACCCGCCATGCCGATGGTCATAAGGCAGAACATCTGCGAGGCGCCGAGCCTTTCGAGATAGGGCCGCACCACCAGCGGGCTTTCGCTCTGGCCTACGAAGATGTTGGCGGCCGCATATAGGCTTTCGATCCGGCTGATGCCTGTCACCTGCTTCAGCCCGCCGCCGAGCCAGCGGATCGCCAGCGGCATGACGCCGAGGTGATAGAGCACGCCGATCAGCGCGGCGAAGAACACGATAGTGGGCAGGGCGTTGAGCGCGAAGCTCTGGCCGAGCCGGTCGTCGGCCAGCGGCCCGAAGACGAACTGGGTGCCGGCGCGAGCGTAGCCGAGCAGGCTGGTGACGGCCCCGGCAACCTCCTGAAGCGCGATGTTTCCCGGCGGGAACCACAGGACGAGCGCGGCAAAGCCTGCCTGGAGCGAGAAAGCCGCGCCCACCACGCGCGGACGGATCGCCTTGCGGTTGGTGGAAAGGAAAACGGCGAGGGCGAAGATTAGCGCCATGCCCGCCAGCGAAAAACCGACCTGAACCAATCGCCCGCCCCCTGCTGTGCAACCGGCGCGACGGTAGTGGGCAAGCGGTCGCTCGCCTAGTGCATTTCGCGGCGCGCGCGGCTAAGCGAAGCGCATGGACCGCACCGTACCTTCCACGTCGGTTTCACTGCTGCTGCTCGGCATCCTTTATGGCGGCTTGGTGACGATCGCCGGCGTGCACGGCGCCAAGCAGGTGGCGATCGGCCCGCTCGCGGTGGAGGCAGGGATTTTCTCCTTCCTGCTGCTGGTCGGCATATCGAGCGGCGTGACCCGGCTGCACGGCGAAAAGGCCGGGCAGATGTTCGTGCGACTCGGCTTCGTCCCGCTCGTCGTCACCATCTTGCTCACCCTGTTCGTGTTGCAACTGCCGAGCGATCCGGGGATGTACCCCCCGGCGAAGGAAGCCTTCCCGGTCATTCTCGGGCAATCATGGCGGCTGATGCTGGCGGGGATCGTCGCCTATGGCGTCTCGGTCACGCTCAACGTCGGGGTCTTCGCCTGGCTGCTGGCGCGCCTTGGCAACTGGCCGGGCCTGTCCGGCTTTCTCGCTGCCGCCTTGTCGCAGGTAGTCGATACCCTGCTTTTCATCACCATCGCCTTTTACGGGGTTCGCCCGGTGGGCGAGCTTTATGCCGGGCAGATGATCGCCAAGGTAGTTCTGTCTGCGGTGATGGTCCCACTGGTCATCCAGCTGGTGATGTGGCTTGGGCAGCGCATCGATGGCCCTGCGATTTCCGCTTCAAATAGGGACGGGGCAGGCTGATATCGGTCGCATCGCTTGCTGCGAAAAACCGGTTCCCACTTTTTCGCGCGATGCTCTAAAGCGCTGCCATGACCTCTCCGCACCATCCCGCCATGCTCGCCAAGGCCGAAACCCTCATTGAGGCGCTGCCCTACCTGCAGCGCTACGCAAGCCGCACCTTCGTGGTGAAATACGGCGGCCATGCCATGGGCGATCCGCGCCTCGCGCTCGATTTCGCGCAGGACGTGGTGCTCTTGCAGGCGGTGGGCATCAACCCGGTGGTGGTCCACGGTGGCGGGCCGCAGATCGGCGCGATGCTCAGGCGCGTCGGGGTCGAATCGCAATTCGTCGAGGGCCTGCGCGTGACCGACGAGGAAACCGCCCAGATCGCCGAGATGGTCCTGTCCGGCTCGATCAACAAGGAACTGGTCGGCTGGATCGCCGGCGCGGGGGGCAAGGCCATCGGCCTGTCCGGCAAGGACGGCGGGCTGGTGACGGCCTCCAAGGTGGCGCGCACGACCAAGGATCCCGACAGCAACATCGAGCGGGTGCTCGACCTCGGCTTCGTCGGCGAGCCGGAGACGATCGACACCAAGGTGATCGAGACCATGTCGGCGGCCGGGATCATCCCGGTCATCGCCCCGATCGCGCCCGGCAGCGACGGGATGACCTACAACATCAACGCCGACACCATGGCGGGCGCGATTGCCGCCGCGCTCCATGCCTCGCGGCTGTTCCTGCTCACCGACGTCGCCGGGGTGCTCGACAAGCAGGGCAGCCTGCTCACCGACCTGAAGCCCGCCGACATCGAGCGGATGAAGGCGGACGGCACGATTTCGGGCGGCATGATCCCAAAGCTCGAAACCTGCGTCCACGCGGTCGAGGCGGGCTGCGAAGCCGCCGTCGTACTCGACGGACGCGTGCCGCACGCGATGCTCCTGGAAATCTTCACCTCCGAAGGCGCGGGAACCCTGATCCGGGCATGACAGGCGCCCGCCGCTTGCCCCGCAAGCCCGCACTCGGTTATCAGCCGCCCAGTCTTTCCGAAAGGAGCCGCCCGTGATCCTGAACATGCTGATCCAGATCGTCGATCTGCTCATCAGCGTGCTGGTGATGCTCATTATCGTCCAGTTCGTGATCGGCCTGCTACTGGCGCTCAACGTCATCAACACGTCCAACCAATTCCTCGTGGCAATCTATAATTCGATCAATTCGCTGCTCGAACCGGTGCTAGCGCCGATCAGGCGCATCATGCCGAACACGGGAGCCATCGATTTCTCCCCGCTGGTGCTAATCCTGGGCTTGCAGCTCGTGCTGATCGTGCTCGCCAACCTAAGGGCCGCCGGATGAGCGAAGCATACAGGATCGACGGCAAGGCCTTTGCCGAGAAGCTGCGGGGAAAGGTGGCCGAGGTGGCCGCCACCTTCGGCGCCAAGGCGGGGCGCAAGGCGGGGCTTGCCGTGGTGCTAGTCGGCGACGATCCGGCGAGCCAAATTTATGTCCGCAACAAGGGCAAGCAGACGGTCGAATGCGGCATGAACAGCGTCGAGCACCTTCTGCCCGAAGCCACGCCGGAGGCCGACCTGCTGGCGCTGGTGGAAAAGCTTAACCGGGATCCAGCGGTCGACGGCATCCTCGTGCAATTGCCTTTGCCCGGTCACATGGACGAGCAGAAGGTGATCGCCGCGATCGATCCCGAAAAGGACGTGGACGGCTTCCACGTCATCAATTCGGGCCGGCTGTCGGTCGGCCTGCCCGGCTTCGTGCCCTGCACGCCCTTGGGCTGCCTGATGCTGCTCAAGGACCGACTCGGCAGCCTTTCCGGCCTCGATGCCGTTGTGATCGGCCGCTCCAACATCGTCGGCAAGCCGATGGCCGCGCTGCTGCTCGCTGAAAGCTGCACGGTCACCATCGCGCACAGCCGCACGAAGAACCTGCCAGACGTGGTGCGCCGCGCCGACATCGTCGTTGCCGCCGTCGGCCGCGCCGAAATGGTTAAGGGCGACTGGATCAAGCCCGGCGCGACCGTGATCGACGTCGGCATCAACCGCCTGCCGCCTACCGAGGAAAAGCCAAAGAGGCGGCTGGTCGGCGATGTGGACTATGCCGAGGCGAGCAAGGTCGCAGGCGCGATCACCCCGGTGCCGGGCGGGGTCGGGCCGGTGACCATTGCCGTCCTGCTGCGCAACACGGTCGTCGCCGCACACCGCAACGCGGGACTGGGCCTCGCCGAGGACGCGATTTGAAGCGTGCCGCGCTTGCCCTCGCACTGATCGCGGCGCTTTTCGCGGCAGGGCCGGGCGAGGCGCGCAAGCCGGAGTTCGGCAATGCGGCCAACCCTTCCGCGCTAATCGCCACCGAGATTGCCTTCAACCGCAGGGCGCAGGAAAAGGGCCAGTGGACCGCTTTCCGCGAGTTCGCTGCGAAGGACGCGATGATGTTCGTGCCTCAGCCGGTCAATGCGCAGACATGGCTCAAGGGCCGCGCCAATCCTCCGCAATCGGTGGTCTGGCAGCCGCACCAGGTCTGGATGAGCTGCGACGGCTCGCTTGGCGCCACAAGGGGTGCATGGCAGCGGCCTGACGGATCGACTGGCTATTTCACCACCATCTGGCGGCGCCAGAAGAAGGGCGATTACAAGTGGGTGATGGACGAGGGTGATGCGCTCGCCGCGCCGCTCGAAGCGCCCGAGCTGATCGCCGCGCGGATCGCCGGTTGCCGGTCGAGGCCGGGAGACTGGCCCGCGCCGCAGTGGACCGATGGCGAGATTCGCGGCGGCGAAGCCACGGACGGCACCCTGTTCTGGCAGGTCCGGGTGCGGCCGGACGGACGCCGCCACCTCTCGGTCGGGCTGTGGGACGGATCGCAGTGGCAGGCTGCTGTCTCGACCGAGGCGGGCCCGTGACCGAACTGTTCATCTCGGCCTTCGTCACCCTGTTCGTGGTAATCGATCCGCCGGGCTGCGCGCCAATCTATGCGGGCCTGACCAAGGGCGCGAGCGCGACGCAGTCCCGCTCGATGGCGGTGCGCGCGACGCTGATCGCCTCGGCCATCCTGCTGGTCTTCGCCCTATTCGGGCAGGACCTGCTCGGCGCGCTGCACATCGAGCTCGATTCGTTCCGCATCGCCGGCGGCCTAATGCTGTTCTGGATCGCCTTCGAGATGGTCTTCGAAAAGCGCACCCAGCGGCGCGAGCAGCGGATCGAGAAGCTGATCGCTACACCGGAGATCGAGGATGTCTCGGTCTTCCCCATGGCCATGCCGATGCTGGCGGGTCCGGGGGCGATCGCGGCGGTGATGCTGCTGATGAACGAGGCCGAGGGCCTGCGTCAGAGCCTTGTCGTGCTGGCCGCGCTCGGCGCGGTCATGGCGCTGGTCATGGCTGGGCTGATCCTCGCCGCGCCGCTCATCCGCCTGCTGGGAGACAAGGTGGAGGCGGTGGTCACGCGCCTGCTCGGCGTGTTGCTGGCAGCGCTGGCCGCGCAGTATGTGATCGACGGTCTGAAAGGCAGCTTCGGGCTGTAATTGAAGCCGGAGCCCGTTCGTGTCGAGCGCAGTTGAGACACGCTGGCCGTGAGCGACGCCTCTCGACTTCGCTCGAGGCGAACGTCACACCTCTCCCTCTGTCTACTGCAAGGTCGTGCTCACCCGGTCATCATCGGAATCGCCGTGGCCGAAGAATTGCAGAAGCTGGATCAGCAGTTCGCACCGTGCCGAAAGATCGCGCGCTTCCAGCAGCGCCTGTCTCGATGCCGGATCGAACGGCACGATCTGCGAAACCCCGTTGATTAGCGAGGTGTCATCGAGCCGGGTAACCGACTCCCAGTCCACGGCATAGCCCTGGGCATCGGCGAAGCGGCGCGCCTCGCGCTCGAACCCGGCGCGCTCGACCGCGGCCAGCGCTTGACCTTCACGCTCCTCGATCACTTCGCCCTCGACCTGCCGGAACGGTGTCGTCACTTCGAGCTCGCGAAGGACGCGAAAACGCGTCTCACCTTCGAGAATGATGTTGAAGCGCCCGTCCTGCAAAGCCTCGACCTCACCGATCCGGCCCAAGGTACCGACCGAAAACAGGGGCGCGCCTTCCACCGGGCGCTGGGGCTGGATCATGCCGATGCGCCGGTCGCGCGCCAATGCGTCGCTGATCATCGCACGGTAGCGCGGCTCGAAGATGTGCAGGGGCAGTCGGAGCCCCGGATAGAGCACCGCGCCGGGCAGGGGAAAGATCGAGATGCGCTGGGTGGTCATCGCCCCCGGCCCTATCCGAACAGGATCAGCGAAAGGCGGCGGCGCGTGGCCGCGACCCAAGAATCCTCGGGGCCGATCGCCTCGAAGATCTGCAGCAGCTTGGCCTTGGCGGTGCCGTCGTTCCAGGCGCTGTCCTTGCCGATCATCGCCAGCAGGGTGTCGGCGGCGGCGTCGCGCTCACCCGCGGCGAAGGCTGCCGAAGCGAAGGCGAACTGAGCTTCCATGTCGTCGGGCGCGGCCTGGGCCGCCTGGCGCAGCAATGCCAGCTCGCTGTCGTCGGGGCGGGCCTTGGCAAGCCCTAGCGCGGCGCGGGCGCGTTTCAGCTCGGCATTGGCAGTCAAAGCGGGATCGAGCGCGGCCAATGCCGCCTCTGCTTCTTCGACATGGCCCGCCATGGTGAGCGCCCGCACGAGACCTGCCTGGGCGGGCGCGCTGGTGGGCGCGATTTCGACGATCTGGGCGAAGATGCCCGCCGCACGCTCGCCGTCGCCGGCGGCCAGCACTTCCTCGCCCATGGCGATAAGTGGGGCCAGGTCTTGCACGGGCGCGGCGCCGCCGCCAGTGACAGGGAGTTTTTCGAGCAACTGATCGAGCACCAGCCGGAGCTGCGATTCGCTACGCGCATTGGTGAGGTCGGCGACCGGCTGGCCCTGGAATATCGCATAGACCGTGGGGATCGAGCGCACCTGGAACTGGGCGGCGATGAACTGCTCCTCATCGACGTTGACCTTGGCGAGGACCACGCCGCGGTCGGCATATTCAGCGGTGACCTTTTCAAGGACCGGGGTCAGCGCCTTGCACGGGCCGCACCATTCGGCCCAGAAATCCAGCACGACGAGGTTCGTCATCGAAGGTTCGGCCACCTGCTGGCGGAACCGCTCGACCGCTTTCCGCTCGTCGATGTTGACATCCATGCTGGCCAAGTTAGACGCTCCCGTTGCCTGATTGCCTGTCCGCCCTAATTTGGGCCTTTGCAGCGATTTGTGAAGGTGCAATCGACGCAGCACGCGATTGCGCGATGTTGGCTGCGCAGGCTCGAGATTTTCCCTTGCGGGCAAGGATTGCTGGTGCTAACCGCGCGCCTCTCCCCAAGCCCTCCGCAGTAATTGCGAAGGTTTCCGGCGTCTCGAGCGGGCGTAGCTCAGGGGTAGAGCACAACCTTGCCAAGGTTGGGGTCGAGGGTTCGAATCCCTTCGCCCGCTCCAGTTTTCCTAAGGAAAACAGCGGTTTGTAAGTTAGTCCTTTCGCTGGGACCTCCAAAAAACATATCAACGGATCATAAACAAATTAGTCGTTTGTGAGGTCGTTTTTTGGACTCTGGTGAGACCCCCTCGAAACCGAAGCGTCGAGCACCACCCACGGTTCTCGAAAGCAAGACGTTCAAGGACGGTGCGATCTATCTTTATCGCCGAGCGGAATACAAAAACCGACGTGGTTTCACGTCCAGCACCGTCAGCGTTCGGCGTGGCAGCACCATCTATGTCTATGATGCTCAGGGACGGCAGGTTTCCAGTGTGTTTGCGGGGGGAAGATGAAATGGTAATTTTTATGGCAACTTTTGAAGTCGCTGCTGAATGGTTAATTCCAACATAACTAATGTATGAAATTACTTATATTTTTTTAAGGTCTGCCTCAATAAAACTTACCGGAATTCCAATAAATGTATTTTCCATCGTTTCTGCGCTATTCATTGTATCTTTAATTGATATCGCATTTCGACTTTTCGTCTATAGACCAGAGGTTCTTGTCGATGCATCACCGTGGGCGATGCAGATTCCAAATGTTTTCTCGGTTCCCTTCGTGGTTTCAATCTTGGCCATTTTTATATTTTCACGCCGGACCCCAAAATCGGAAGCAGAGCAAGACTGACACTGATCCGCCAAAAATTCTGCGCCGCAGATTGAGCGTTTGCTAGGGTTGTGAGGCAAATTCTCGATGGCATATCATCTCGAACTGATGCTTCGTCGCGGCATTGCATTTTTGCCGCAGCATCGGGTTTCAATCAGGCATTTCGTTGAGGCAGGTTCCGCAGCGCCCATGAACTTCAATGAGCGGCCGCATTGGAGCAAATCCTTGGCCCGATGCTATGGACCGCACGGACTGCCCGACACTGTCCTCATCGAGATGCTCAACGGACCCGCAGGCGTCGCAGATCAGGAAGATGCAATCGTGCATGCAGCCCGGATGCGCGTTGGGAACGTAGGCATTGCAGCTTTCGATCCGCAGCGCGATATTCTGAGCGACGAACAGGTCCAGAATGCGGTAGACGCTATTGGCAGCAACCCTCCGTCCGAGCTTCTGGCTTACCAGCTCAGCGACATCATAGGCGCTGGAGGGGGTTTTCAGTTCACACAGCGCTCCGAACACTGCAGCGCGCATCTCGGTCCATTGCTCACCGTGCGCTTTCATCGCCTCGGCAGCAGCCAAGGAGAGGTCCCCACGTTGGGGCAGCGCATGTTGATGCTCAGACACCGTCATGGTGCCGATATGACGGGCGAAACGTGAGAGAACAACACCGGAGAGCCATTCAGGCATGTTCGTGCGTAGCAGGCCCCCAGTTTGGAAAGGGATCTGCAAGCCCCTGCCAAGCCTCGGGCTGAAATCGCTCAGCTGGCACCAGACATGTGTCGAGCGCCTTCTGGAGCCGATTCTTTTCAATGCCAATCCCGATGAAGACCAGCTCCTGGCGCCGATCGCCCCACTCCTGGTCCCACTTGCCCGCGACATCTGCCTCGAAACTTCCGTCGTCAGGCCACTGGTTCTTGGGGACGGCCGCCCACCAACGCCCCAAGCGCGCCGTCACGGTCTGGGCACCGGCAACGGCAAGTTCCCCAACCCAGTGCGGTCTTGTCGCCAGCCAGAAGAACCCCTTGGCACGCACCACGCTCGCAAGGCCGTCGCCAGTGAGAAACGCATAAAGCCGCTCGGGATCGAATGGCTGCCGCGCGCGATAGACGAAGCTCTCGATGCCATATTCCTGCGTTTCAGGAACATGGTCCTTGAAGCCATAGAGTTCCTTGTACCAGAGCGGATGTTGCTTCGCCTGCTCCTCGTCGAACAGTCCGGTGCCAAGGATAAGATCAAGATCTACGCTGCCGCGGTCTACTTCGACAACCCGAGCCCCGGCGTTCAGCGAGCCGACGAGCTTGCGCACAATCGCAATCTGGTCAGGCGCGACCGCGCTGACCTTGTTGATGACAATCACATCGGCAAATTCAATTTGCTCGACGAGCAATCCGACCAGGCTGCGGGTATCCTCCGGGCCAAGCGCTTCGCCCCGGTCCCCAAGAAAATCCTGGCTGGAATAGTCCTTGAGGATGTTGGCGGCATCCACCACGGTGACCATGGTGTCCAACCTTGCCACGTCGCCGAGGCTGATACCCTGCTCGTCCCGGAACGAGAAAGTCGACGCGACCGGAAGCGGCTCGGAAATGCCCGTACTTTCGATCAGGAGATAATCGAACCGCCCGGCCTCTGCCAAGGCGCGGACTTCCTTGAGCAAGTCCTCACGCAAGGTGCAGCAAATGCAGCCGTTCGTCATCTCCACCAAGGCTTCCTGGCTCCGGGCCAAGGCTGCATCCCCGCCTTTGACAAGAGCGGCGTCAATGTTGACCTCCGACATGTCGTTGACGATAACCGCTATGCGCCTGCCGTCCGAATTTGCCAGGACGTGATTGAGCAGGGTAGTCTTTCCCGCTCCGAGGAAGCCCGAAAGCACTGTTACCGGAAGCAACTGATCGGATGCGGTCATGACATTCTCCTTGCAAATTATGTGATGTTATAACATAACTTTCTCATAAGTGAACCGGAAGGCTGGTGCTGTCGTGCAAAGAAGGGATCCCGGGGCATTGATCCTCCCCGCAATGCGCACCACGCTGCGCCACAGGCTAACATGATCAGTTCCATTGACTTGGAAGCGACAGCGCATTTGCCGTCGCTCGCGCTGATGTTTCTCCTTGGTCTCAGGCATGGCCTCGACCCGGATCATGTCGCAATGATCGACAACATGGTGTTCGCCGCCGAACGACACTCACGCCTTGCGCCATGGACAGGAAGCTTTTTTGCCCTTGGGCATAGCCTGGCATTCGGCGCCATAGCGCTGGCAGTGTCCGGCCTGTCGGGTACTATCACGGCACCCGAATGGTTCGGCGGCGCCGTCGACCTGATGGTCTTCAGCATGCTGGTTGTGATCGGGCTCACCAACCTCGTGCGGCTGCTGCGCCCGGGCGAGTTCAGGGTTACCGGCTGGCGAAGCCGGGCCCTGCGAAAGGGCAATGCCATGGCCATGGGGCCGGTTGCCATTATACTAACGGGCGCGCTGTTCGGCCTTGTTTTCGATACCGTCACCCAGGCGGCTGCATGGGGTGCGGCGGCAACGGCAAGCGGCGGTTTGACGGCTACATTGGCACTGGTTGCGAGCTTCGCATCAGGCATGCTGATCGTCGATACACTCGACAGCCACATTGTCGTGCGCGTTCTCCGTTCCACGAACAAGGGCGGCGTCGAGCGATTTCGGCGCGCGACCGGCTGGCTGATTGTCACCCTTTCACTGGGCGCAGCCGCCTACATGGCAATGACTGCGAGCGCAGTCCTGGCGGAGGCATCAGACGTGGCGCTGACTGGCGCTGGCATAACGGCCTTCGCTGCCTTTGCCGCACTGCTCGCATGGACACGGCTGCGCCGTGCTGGACCGACATCTCCATTCCTGGAACATCAATGAAAGGGTTTCTCCCCCTGAACAGCCGCGCCTTCAACCGCCCAGGCCCCTTGTCGGAACAAGCAGAATGAGCCTGTTTCTGCCCAGTACACAGTCGCTAATTCCAGTTTCGATTCTCACCGGCTTTCTGGGCAGCGGCAAGACGACATTGCTCAACAGCCTCGTACATGACCCGGCGATGAGCAGGACGCTGATCGTTATCAACGAGTTCGGCGCGATCAGCCTCGACCACGAACTTGTCGCTCCGGCCAACGAGGACCTGGTCGTCGAGATGATGGGGGGCTGTCTGTGTTGCACGATCCGCGGCGATCTTGTGCGCGTGCTGCGCGACGCCCCATTTCGTTTCGCCCGCGATGGGAAGTGCTGGTTCGATCGCCTCATGATCGAGACCACCGGGCTTGCCGATCCCGCGCCGATTCTCCACACACTGATGACGGACGATCACCTTCAGACGCTCTACCGGCTCGATGGTGTCATCGCCACGGTCGATGCCGCGACTGGGATGGCGACGCTCGACAGCCAAGCCGAGTCGCGCAAGCAGGCCGCCGTTGCAGATCGTCTCATTCTGACGAAGACGGACCTCGCTTCAGCGGATGAAACGAGCGAACTGAAACAGCGCCTTGCAGCACTCAACCCGGCTGCGCCGATCATTGAGGCTGTCAATGGAGAGGTGGATGCATCGCAGTTTCTGGAAGCCGGCCTCTACAATCCCGAACTGAAATCCGACGACGTGATCCGCTGGCTCCGGGAAGAAGCCTATGCGGCGGAACATCGGGGGCACGGTCATCATCACGATCACCACCATCATCATGACGTGAATCGCCATGGAGACGACATTCGCGCATTTTGCCTGACGTTCGAGGAGCCGATCGCCGATTCCGCCTTTGACCGCTGGCTCGGTGTCCTCACCACGTTCAAGGGGCCGGATGTCCTGCGGATCAAAGGCATCGTCAATATTGCCGGCCTTGACCGGCCGCTCGTTCTGCATGGCGTGCAGCACATCCTGCACACGCCGATCGCGCTCACTGCATGGCCGAGTGAAGACCGGCGTACCCGGATGGTGTTCATTGTCAGAAACATGTCCGAAAGCGATCTGCGCGGGACCTTGGCGCTGATGACCCTGGGGGCTGGCAATGTCCGTCTTGACGGCTGGCAAGGCGACGACGGACCGCCGGGGCTCATCCCGGATGGCCCCAGCTGCCCGCCCATGGCCAGGCTGGAGGACACCGCATGACGGCTGACAGCCCTTTCGCCCGAGGGCGTAGCGGCGGGCATCTATCGGGCTTGGAAAATGCGAGCCGATGGCTTGAAACTGGCATATTCGGATCGTGTTCGGATTTTAAAATGCGATATAAAGCATTGTAAATAAATAATAATACATCGTTTCGACTTTTGCCAAGGTTGGGGTCGAGGGTTCGAATCCCTTCGCTTCCTCTAGTTTTTCGAAGAAAATTAGGGACTTAGAAAAAGGTCCTTTTCGACGTTTCCTCAAAAAACCTATAAACGGATCGTAAACGGATTTAGTCGTTTGTGAGGTCGTTGATGGACGCTGCTGATTCATCCTAAAAACCGAAGCGTCGAGCGCCACCCACGGTGCTTGAGAGCAAGACGTTCAAGGATGGTGCGATCTATCTTTATCAGCGAGCGGAATACAAAAAACCGACCTCGCTATACCGTGTGAAGGTGCCGAATGGTTCAGGCTATGTGAATCGCAGCACAGGCACAGGCGATGAACACAAGGCGTTCAAGTTCGCTGATGACCTCTACAACCAGCTTCTGGTCAAATCACTCACTGGCGCAACCGTTGTAGGTACGTGCTGATCCCCGCCAACACTGGAATTCGGGTGGGCGAAGCCCGAACGCTTAAATGGCGAGACATCTTTCAGGTGGGCGGTGGCCCATACCAAGCTGTCGCACAGCCGGGCGCTCATCGTCAGGGCCTGTCTGCTCCAGACCCACGAGGAACACGCCATCTAACCCGCCTGCCCGGTCCCGGTTGAGAGGCCCTCGATCATGAACGCGCGGTAATTCGCCGCTCTCTTGCGGTGCGCAAGGGCCTCCTGATACTTCGGGCTGTAATACCATTTCAGCGCCGTGGCCCGGTCTGGGAACTTCAGCACGACAGCCCCGTCGGGTGTTTCGCCCTCGAGACCGGTGATTTCGCCGTAGACGGCCAGCGCTTCCAGGCCTTCGGTTCGCGGACCGCTGGCGTTGATGGCGCGATAGGCCTGCATTGCCGCCTCGTCCTGGATCGGCTCTTCACGGGTGAAAATGATGTAGGTTTCCACGGCTTCTATCCCCTGTCTACGCTATTCCCGTTTAATCAAGATCGCCGCCTTGCAGGTTGAAATTGACACGAGGCCGTTCGATACAGAAAATCGATTTGCCTCATAGATCGAAAATCGCCGGCCGGTTCATGCATTCGAGCCAGCCACCGTCGACGACGATTTCCTGCCCCGTGATATAGCGCGCAGCGTCGCTGGCGAGAAAGGCGAATGCAGCCGCGATGTCTTCAGGCTCGATAACCTCGCCCAACGCATTGAGTTGGGAAATCCTTGTCCGTGCCGCATCGGTGTCCCGGTAGACCTGCATCGACATCGGAGTGAGGGTATGGCCAGGCGCGACACCATTGACGCGGATGCCGTCCGGGCTGAGGTCGGTTGCGACTGATCGGATCAGCCCGGTCAGCGCGTGTTTGGCGGCGTTGTAGGCATGGCCGCCGACGGTGCGATGAGCAGCAATGCTGGTCGTTGCCATCAGTACACCGCCGCGACCGGCCTCCTGCATCGCGCGCGCGGCGTGCTTCATGCCGTAGAACACGCTGTTGAGCAGCACCGCGATAGCATTGGTCCAGTCTGCGTCTTCGATGTCCGTGATCCGTCCGGCTGGCCCAATGATCCCGGCATTGCAGACCATGACATCGAGCCGGCCGAATTGCTCAAGCGTGGTCGAGACCAGATCTGCGACATCGGCTTCACGCGTCACGTCGGCGGTAATGAACAAACCGCCGATCTCTCTTGCCGCGCCTTCGCCCCTATCCGGGCTGACATCCGAAAGAACGACAACGTATCCGCCGGTAGCCAGAGCACGCCCGGTGGCTATGCCAATGCCTCCCGAACCGCCGGTGACAATCGCGACCTTTCCGCTAGTCGTCTGATCCATCTGGGTAGTACCTTTCCTTTTGCGGATTGCGCCTTCGCCTCGGCGCGCTCGGCGGCCTCGCACTCGCGCGCTTTCTGCCGCGCCTTCTCGACGACATAGGAGCCCGGCGTAGTCGTTGGCGGGCCAGCCTCGTCCGCAAGCACGGCGACGGGCGCGCCAATGGCAGCAAGGCCCGGCACGCAGGCCAGCGCGGCGGTTCCGGTTGCGCCGGGCCGCAGCCGCCGCGAATTGCTAAAGAACAGCTTCACCGCTCAATCAGCCCGTCCAGCCCAGCCATGTCTACGGGCGCGTGCTTGGGTTCGTGGTTAGTCATGATCTTCTCTTGTTTCCTTACACGTGTAAGGAAGGTTCTCGACGTATCGCACCC
>Ga0194133_10004466_pt1 | contig 18710 bp, 18 predicted proteins | sample TA2KigOf40mmetaG_FD_155448 | JGI IMG/M metagenome (GOLD analysis project Ga0194133, IMG submission 155448) | Freshwater microbial communities from Lake Tanganyika, Tanzania - TA2015055 Kigoma Offshore 40m | ecosystem: Environmental > Aquatic > Freshwater > Lake | place: Tanzania: Lake... | reverse complement strand
TTAATAGAGAGTTATCCTGGCTTAAATTTAATGAGCGTGTTCTATCTGAAGCAAATAATTTAGAAAACCCACTCTATGAAAGAGTTAAGTTCTTATCTATAGCAGGTTCAAATTTAGATGAATTTTTTATGGTAAGAGTAGCTGGTTTACATAGTCAAATTAAACAAAAAGTGGCCTCTTTAAGTTCTGATGGTTTAAGTCCTGAAGAACAAATGAGGTCTGTGATTTTAAAAACCAAAGATTTGCTTCAAACACAAAACGAAGTTTTTAGTAAGTTGATTAAAGAACTTAAAATAAATAACATTGAATATACAGTTCCAGAAAAGCTAAATCCTCAAGAGAAAAAAAGATTACTTAAAATTTTTAATGAAAATATTTTTCCATTGCTTACACCATCTGCAATTGATCCGGCTCATCCATTTCCCTTTGTTTTTAACCAAGGTATAGCTTTAATTTTAAATTTAACAAAAAGAAATAGTAAAAAAAAATTAAATTCTATTATTTTGGTGCCACCTTCTTTACCAAGATTTGTTGAAATTTCAATAAGTGATAATTTAAAAAAGTTTTTAGTTATTGACGAAGTTATAAGTTTTTTTTCACCTGAAATTTTTCCCGATTATTTACTAGAATCAAAAATGATTTTTAGAGTGATCAGAGATAGCGATGTTGAAATTCAAGATGAATCGGATGACTTGGTTAGATCTTTTGAAATAGCTTTAAAGAAAAGACGGATAGGTGATATCGTAAGGTTGGAAATATATGAAAACAGTGATCAAAAATTAACTGATTTTATCATCAATAAACTAAATATAAATATTGAATATATTTATAAAACTAATTCATTAGTCGGCATACAAGATTTAGATCAGATTTGTTTAATTAAAAAAAAAAAATTTATATTTGATATATTTACTCCAAGAAAGGTTGAAAGATTAACTGAATTTAATAATAATTTTTTTGAAACGATTAAAAAAAAAGATTTGATTGTTCATCACCCATTTGAAACTTTTGATGTAGTTATTGAATTTTTAAATCAAGCTTCCAACGATCCTCAAGTTGTTGCCATTAAACAAACTCTGTATAGAACGACATTAGATTCTCCCATAGTTAAAGCCTTAATTTTGGCTGCAGAAAATGGAAAAGTAGTTACAGCCGTTATAGAAATAAAAGCTAGATTTGATGAAGTTTCAAATATCGAGCTTTCTAGACGTCTTGAAAAAGCTGGTGTTCAAATAGTATATGGTTTTGCAAAATTTAAAACACACGCTAAATCATCTTTAATTTTAAGAAAAGAGGGTTCGAGAATTCAAAAATATATTCATCTAGGAACAGGAAATTACCATCCTGATAATGCTAAAACATACACAGATTTATCCTTTTTTAGTGCTGACAAAAATATAGCTGCAGATGTTGAAAAGTTTTTTAATTACGTGACTGGTTATGCTAAACCAAAAAAATTGAATAAAATTTCTTTAGCACCAATCAATCTTAGAGATACAATTGAAAGTAGAATTGACTTTGAAATTAAAAATTCTAGAGAAAAAAAGCCCTCTGGCATTTGGTTTAAAATGAATTCCTTGGTTGATCCCAACATTATAGACAAACTCTATGAGGCCTCTCAAGCAGGTGTCAAAGTTTTTTTATCAGTAAGAGGGGTATGTTGCCTTAAACCCGGTGTGAAAAATTTGTCTGAAAACATTGTTGTTAAAAGTATAATTGGTCGATTTTTAGAACATTCTAGAATTTATTGTTTTGCAAATGGACATTCAATTCCTAGTAGAAAAGCTAAAGTTTATATTTCTTCAGCAGATATGATGCCAAGAAATCTTAATCGTAGAATAGAATTGCTGATTCCTATAGAAAATAAAACTGTTCATGAACAAGTCTTAGATCAAATAATGTTAGCAAATTATATTGACACAGCTCAAAGCTGGATTTTAAAAGATAATGGAAATTATGAAAAAATGAATTACGTTAAGACTGATTCATTTTCAGCTCATAGATACTTTATGAAAAATCCAAGTTTATCAGGCAGAGGTAAAGCTAAAATAAAATTTAAACCACAAAAATTAAATTTTAAAATTTTTAATTATGGAAGTTAAATTTCAAAATATTCAAAAAAAGTTTCTTCAAGAAGACACTAGAATTGCCATAATCGATATAGGTTCTAATTCAATTAGAATGTTGATTTATGAGAATTTTTTTTCATCAATAGTGCCTTTTTTTAACGAAAAAGCTGTTTGTGAATTAGGTAAAAATTTAGATGTTTCTGGAAAATTAAATAAATCAGGTAAGGAATATGCGTTTAAAATATTAAAAAGATTTAATGAAATTTTAAATGTTTCAAAAATTAATAATTTTCAAATTATTGCAACAGCCGCTTTAAGAGAAGCCTCAGACGCTCAAGATTTTGTAAGAGAGATAGAAAATATTTTTTTAATTTCGGTTAATATCTTGTCTGGTGATCAAGAAGCTGAATACGCAGCAGAGGGTGTAAAAGTTAGTTTTAAAAATGTTGATGGTTTGGTGGCCGACCTAGGAGGAGGTAGTTTGGAACTGGCACATGTTGATAATAATAAGGTTCTTGAAAAAACATCGCTTCCATTGGGTGTTTTACGTTTGTTTAATAACCCTTTGATCAAAAAAAAAAATTTGCCTAAATATATAAAAAAACTCTTTAAAAATGAGAAATGGCTAGCAAAAACAAAATTTAAAAATTTATATTTAGTTGGGGGAACATGGAGAGCATTATTTAAATTACATTTATTTCAAAATGATCATCCTGTTCATATAATTCATCAATATCATTTGCAAAAATTTGAATTACTTAGATTTACTAACAAAATTTCTAGATTTAATAAAAATAAATTGAAATCTGTAGAATATATATCCAAATCTCGAACTAAATATCTGCCATTCAGTTCTATTATCTTGAGTGAAATACTTGATATTGCAAGTCCCGATCTCATACATTGCTCAATATGTGGTGTAAGGGAGGGAAAACTAGCGTCAGATTTTTTGAATAATGTTGATATAAAAGAAAATAATAATAATTCCCTAAATTTTATTTCAAAAAAACGCGGCGATATAAGTGAAAATTATAAAAAGTATTTTAATTTTATTAAATCGATATTTATCGGAAACGAATATTTTAATGAAGACCTGCTTATTCTAGCATGTCTACTAAGTCATATGGATTGGGGAATAGGGGCTTTTCAAAAAGCGGAATTAGTTTTCAATGAAACGTTAAATGCTCCATTGTTGAAATTGACCCATAGAGAAAGAATTCAGTTGGCTCTAGCTTGTTATTGGAGATACTGTAGTATTAAATATAATCCAAAAATTGAATATTTAAAATTTTTAAACAACAATGAAATTTTCTCCAGTAAACAAGTTGGTTCAGCTTTAAGATTTGCAAACAGTTTAACCTCTATATCAACAATATTTTTAGACGAATTTAAACTTTATAAAAGAGGGGATTCTATTTTTTTAAAAATTCCTTCACTGCACCAAGAAATGATATCACAACAAGTAATTAAGAAGTTTAAGGCTTTTTCTAAAGAATTATTTTTAGAACCGCGAGTAATTTATTCTAATAATAACTAATTAAAAAAAATGTTTTAAATTTTACTATAATTTTTTTTATTAAAAAAAAATTTTATTTACTCCAATTATAAATAATGGAATTTGTAATCCAAAGTTTGTCAGTATGGCTTTATCTTTTAATATAAATCCAGTAATTGTCCACCCAACAACACCTAGGCCATGTAAAAAAATATTAATTGGGTAGATATTTAAATTTGTTAGTAATATCCCACCTAAAACTAAACCAGTACTAATCCACTTTAAATCTTTTATTATATACATAATTTCCTATCCTTTTTTATTTAATGTTTAGAGACTATTAATTTTATTATTTTACTCATTATATAATAAAAATTTTATTAAATATTGGGAATTTAATTAATTTCAAAAAATTTAATAGGAAATATCTTAGTTAATTATCTGTTAATTAAATTTTTTTTTAATTTAGTGTTATTTCAATTGGTGTATGATCAGAGGGTTTTTCTTTGCTCCTTGGATCTTTATTTATATTTATACTTTTGACAATATTAATTAAGTTATTCGACATTAGAAAATGATCAATTCGCATACCATTATTCTTTTCCCAAGCACCCCTCATATAATCCCAAAAAGTATATCCTTCTTTAACGTCATTAAAATGTCTATACACATCAATAAAACCTAAACTTAATATGTCTCTAAATTTTTTTCTAATTTCGATTCTGTATAAAGCATCATTCTCAAAGCTTTTTGCATTATAAACATCCTCGGCAGCAGGAATGATATTAAAATCGCCGCCAATAATAATATTTTTATTTTTTTTTGATATTGATATTAATTGTTTAATAAAAGCGTCTAACCAAATTTTTTTATAATCATATTTTTCAGTATCAACTGGATTACCATTTGGCGTATAAACATTTATAAGTTGTAATTTTTTTTTTTTATGTTCAAGTTCTGCAGCAATAATCCTAGATTGTTTAAATTTATCATTAATTAAGTCTAATTTTGGATTTTTAAGTTTTATTTTAGAAATAATCGCAACACCATTATAACTTTTTTGTCCAAATACGTAGCTTTCATAATTCATGGATGCAAAATCGCTATATGGAAAATTAACATCTTCTGTTTTGATTTCTTGCATCATTAAAATATCTGGTTGATACTTTAGAAGATAATTTTTAATATTTTGAATTCTTGCTCTTACCGAATTGACATTCCAAGATGATATTAACATCAGAGAGAAAATGAAACACCACAACCACAGGACGATTTAGTTTGCGGATTAGTTATTTTAAAAGACTCACCTATCAGTTCTGAAACATAGTCGATCTCAGAACCTTTTAATAAATCCGCAGAGTTTTTGTCTATTAAAATGTTCTGAAAATTTAAATCGTCGCTATTTTTTTTAAGGTCAAAAGTAAATTCATATTTAAAACCTGAACAACCACCTCCTTTTATAGCGATTCTAAAAAAAGAACCTTTATCTTTTTTGGTAAGTAAATTATTTATTTGCTTTAAAGCTTTATCGGTAAATTTAATTTCTTTAATCATTAATTAACACTGTTAATACTAATATAATCATTAAAATTTAAAATTAAAGTATGAAAGATTACTCGAAATTAGGTTTATTTAAAAGCAAGGGAAGGCTTAACAAAGAACCTTCTTCAAAATATAGATCTCCATTTCAGCGTGACCGAGATAGGATCATTCACAGTGCATCATTTAGAAGATTAAAACACAAAACCCAAGTTTTCGTAAATACAGAAGGGGATCATTTTCGAACTCGAATTACTCATTCAATTGAAGTTGCTCAAATAGCAAGATCAATTGCAAAGTATTTAAATATAAATGAAGATCTTACAGAAACATTAAGTTTAGCCCATGATTTAGGACACACCCCATTTGGTCATGCTGGTGAGGATGCATTACGTGAATGCATGGTAAATTACGGTGGCTTTGATCATAATTTACAAACATTACGTATAATTATGTTTCTTGAAAATAAATATTTAAAATTTAAAGGATTAAATTTATCTATTGAGACACTTGAGGGTTTATTAAAACACAGTGGCCCAGTTCAAAATAAGCAGCTTCTTGATAACTTAATCGGCATAAAAAATTTTAAACAAAAGATTAATTTTAATAATTATCCTTCATTAGAGGCCCAAATAGCTTCAATTTCAGATGATATTGCTTATGACAATCACGATATTCAGGATGGTATAAAAGCAAACTTATTTAAATTGGAAGAACTAATTGAAATTAATTTTTTTAAAAATATTTATATAGAATATAAAAAAAAAATTAATAAAAAAAATTATAAAATAGTAATTGATCAAATTATTAGAGATTCGATAGATATAATGATAAGAGATCTAATTAAGAATATTAAAAAAAATTTGAGAAAAAATGACATTACTTCTTATATAGATATAAAAAATTCAAAAAAATCCTTAGTAAATTTTTCTAAAAATATTTCAACATCTGAAAATGAAATTAAATCTTTTTTAAAATTAAAAATGTATCAAAATAAAGAAGTGTTGATTAAAAATAATCAAGGTAAAACTATCATTAAAAAATTATTTCAAATAATTAAATCAAACCCCTCAAAATTTATACCTTCTAATCAACTAAAGGTTGATAAATTTAGAGCTATTTCCGATTTTATCTCAGGTATGACTGATCGATATGCTATTAAACTTTTCAATAATTTTAAATGAATATTTTTGATGAATATATAGATAAGATTAACAAAATTCTTTTAGAGTTAAGTAAAAAAAAAATTATAGTCTTACCTGATGTTTTAAAAAGTATTAATGCCGAAATACCACCATTACAATTTGATTACGATATCTCAACAAATGTTGCAATGGTTTTGTCAAAAATCAATAAAAAATCACCTTTAGACCTTGCTGAACTATTATCTAAAGAATTTAAAAAAAATGATCCTTTAATCGAAGATATTGCCGTTGCAAAACCAGGTTTTATCAATATTAAATTTAAACCAATATTTTGGACAAAATTTATTATACAAATTATTAATCAATCAAAAACATTTGGAATTAATACCAAGGAAAAAAAATATAATTATTTAATAGAATTTGTTTCTGCTAATCCAACAGGACCATTACATGTTGGACATTGTCGTGGTGCTATATTAGGAGATGTTATCTCAAATATTTTAACTTTTAATAATCACAAAGTTACTAAAGAATACTACGTTAATGATTACGGTAATCAAATTATCAATTTTACAAAATCTGTTTATTACAGAGTGAGAGAGATTTTATTTAAAGATCCTTTTCCATATAATAACCCAGACCTATATCCAGGCGATTATCTAGTCGATTTTGCAAAAAATATTATAAAATTAAATAAAGAATTAACATTTGATAATTTTGACAAAATTTTTGACAGATTAAATGAATTATCAATTTTTGAGGCTTTAGGTTTAATAAAAAAAAATTTAAAAAGTCTTGGTATTATTCATGATAATTTTGTAAGTGAAAAACAATTAGTTTTAAATAAAGAAGTTGAAAAAGTTATAGAATTTTTAAAAACGCAGAATCTTCTTTATAAAGGAAAAATTAAAGCACCAATAAAAATAAATGATGATCAATGGATTGAAAGAGAACAATTATTATTTAAATCAACAGAATTTGGGGATGACAAAGATAGAGCTCTACAAAAGTCAGATGGTACTTGGACTTATTTTGCGAATGACGTTGCATATCATAAAAATAAATTAGATCGTAATTTTGATTTTTTAATTAATATATTAGGCGCAGATCATGCAGGCTATATTAAGCGAATTTCATCTTCAGTACATGCGCTTTCAAAAAAAAAAAACAAACTTATTTGTAAGGTTAGTCAATTAGTGAAATTAATTAAAAACAATAAACCATATAAAATGTCTAAAAGAAAAGGAGATTACATTACCGTTGATGATTTAGTACAAGAAGTTGGTAAAGATGCAACAAGGTTCATAATGCTCAATAGAAGTAGCGATGTTGAGTTGGATTTTAATTTTGACACCGTGAAAGAAAAATCAAAGGATAATCCTCTTTATTATGTTCAGTATTGTTATGCTAGAATTTCATCAGTTTATAGAAATTTAAATAAAGATATAAATTCTAATATTGATTTAAATAATTTTAAATTTGAGTATTCAAAAGAAGAAATTAAAATATTGAGAAAAATTTCTGAGTGGCCGAAATGTATTGATCTCGCAAGCAATAAATTAGAACCTCATCGAATACCAGTATATTTATATGAATTATCATCAGAATTTCATTCTTATTGGAATTTAGGTAAAGATATGCCTGAGAAAAGGTTTATTAACGAACAAAAAAATATTTCAGATGATAAATTAATTTTCTTAAAGTCAATTGCCAATGTCGTTAAATCTGGGATGGATATCATTGGTGTTGAGACCCCTGAAAAAATGTAATGATAAAAGAAATAAAATATTTTTTTATTTTTTTATTTTTTTTTTTTTCAATAAAATATTACTTATCAGATTTAAATAAAACAAATTCTAATAAAGTTAATAATGACATAGATGATAAACTTTTAATGAATTTAAAAAACTTACCAATTTTGGAGGATGATACTAATAATAGTATTCAATATTTAGAAGAGACAAATATTATTAAAAAGAAAAAATATAATTTTTGGAAATTAATTGAAAAAAATGAATAACCGGAGAGCATTTATTGTTGGTTTAAAATCTCTAATACTTACAAAGCAAGAAAAATCTTTTTTAAAAAAATATAGACCCTGGGGCATCATTCTGTTCAGTAGGAATATTCAAACAATCAAACAAACCAGAAAACTTACTGATTTAATTAAAAAAATTTTCAAGGATAAAAATTATCCAATTCTAATTGATCAAGAAGGAGGAAGAGTTAATAGATTAAAAAATATAATTTTATTTGATAATCTTACTTCAGAATTTTATGGAAATTTATATCAAAGAGATAAAAAAAAATTTCAGGCATATTATCAATTATTTGTTGATAGAACTTGCCATTTATTAAAAATTATTGGTGTTAATATTAATACAGTTCCAGTTTTAGACTTAAGATATAAAGACGCTAGTAGTGTAATTGGTGATCGATCATTTTCAAATGATAAAAAAATAGTTTCTAGATTAGGTAATGTTTGTATTAATCTATTTCATAAAAATCTAATTGGTACAATAATGAAACATATCCCAGGCCACGGTCTTGCTAAAGTAGACAGTCATAATTTTACGCCCGTTGTAGATGAATCTATAAAATATTTAATAAAAAATGATTTTTATACTTTTAAAAATAAAAAAAGTTTTTTCGCTATGACTGCTCATATAATTTATAAAAGTCTTGATCCAGTTAATACCGTTACACATTCAAAAAAAATGATTAATTTTATAAGAAATAAAATTGGATTTAAAAATATTTTAATATCTGATGATTTATCGATGAAAAGTTTAAAAAATAATATTAAAACAAATACAATAAAAGCTTTTGAGGCCGGTTGTAATATCGTTTTGCATTGCAATGCAAACCTTAAAGAAATGAAGATCATTGCAAATAATTCACCATTGGTTGACAGATTTATCATTAAAAAAACATCACAATTTTATAAAATTTTAAGTTAATATTATTTATGTCATTATCTGATTCTCGTTTATTTAATATCGAAATTCAAAACTATAAGGGTTCTCTTGATGTCCTGCTTGAATTAGCTAAAGCCCAAAAAGTTGATTTAGAAGATATTTCAATCACAAAATTAGCAGATCAATTTTACGAATATATAACCAAGGAAAAAAATTTAAATCTTGAATTAGCTTCTGAATATTTATTAATGGCAACCTGGTTAGCTTATTTGAAGTCTAAATTATTGTTACCTGGAGACCCAGATGAAGAATTTAAAGTTCATGAAGTTGCTGAAAAATTAAAAGTACAATTAAAAAAATTGGAATTAATTCGTCTGTTATCAGATCAAATGCTTAAAAGAGACCGTCTAGGTAGAGAAATTAGAACTAGAGGCATGAAGGGAAATATAAGATCTATATATACTAGTGAATATAGTCTTACATTATTTGAATTATTAAAATCTTACTCATTAATAGTAATGACTAAAGATTTTAAAAAAATGAATATACCAAAACTTCCTGTTTTCACAACTGAGGATGGAATAAAAACCATTCGAGAATTTTTTGGTAAATTAACCGACTGGAAGAAATTAGCTGATTTAATTCCATTAAATTTTAGAATAGGAAATAAATTTAAAAAAACTGGACAAGCTGGTATTTTTGCTGGATCGTTAGAATTAGTTAAAGAAGGGAATTTAATAATTAAACAAAATAACCTTTTTGACGATATTTATGTAAGAGACAAAAATGATTAATAATAAAAAAATAACCAAATATAATGTATTAAATTTTCCTTCAAAATTAACTGATGTTGAAAAAGAAATTGAAGCTATTATTTTTGCTGCAGCTGAACCTTTGGATATAGATACCATAGAAAATAAAATTTCTAAAAAAACTGATATAAAAAAATCTTTAGAAAAGCTTCAAAACGAATATTCTAATCGTGGAATTAATTTAGTCTGCATTTCTAATAAATGGTCTTTTAGGACATCCCCAAATCTTTCTAATTTAATGTCACAAGAAAAAGCTGTTGAAAAAAAACTATCCAAAGCTGCTATAGAGACCCTTGCAATAATTGTTTATCATCAACCTGTCACAAGAGCAGAAATTGAGGAAATAAGGGGGGTTGCATTTGGTACCAATACATTAAGTATTTTAATGGAGCTTGATTGGGTTAAACCTGGTGGTCGAAAAGATGTTCCTGGTAAACCAATTCAATATGTAACAACCGATCATTTTTTAAGTCATTTTAATTTGCAAAAATTGTCAGATTTGCCAACAGTTGATGAATTAGGTGCAGCAGGACTAATCGATACAGATAGTGTTGATAATTCGATTTTTGGCACCGGAAAATTTTTTAAAGAAAAACAAGAGGAAAAAAAAGAAGATATCTATTCAAATATTGACGAAATGCTCAGAGATACTTTAGATCCTGAAAATAAAGAATAAAACTTACTTTTAATTATTATAAAAAAACGTTATAAGATTATATGAGTCCAGGAATTTGGCAAATAGCAATTGTAGTAATATTACTTGTTTTATTATTTGGTAGGGGAAAAATTTCAAGTTTAATGGGTGATGTAGCGAAAGGTATAAAAAGTTTTAAAAAAGGAATGGCATCAGACACGGACGATGCTGAACCTAAAAATATTTCAGAAAATAATAAAGACTCTAATCATAAAGATTAAATCAAATGCCTTCAATAGGTTGGTTTGAGATTTTAATAATCGTAGTTATAGCCATAATTTTCCTTGGACCAAAAGATTTTCCCGTTGTATTAAAAAAAATATCTCATGGGATTTTTAAATTGAAGAGATACATGAGCAATATCCAAAACGAAGTAACAAATATTGTTATTGACGATCATGAAATAAAAAAAAATAAAGATCATAAAGATGAGTAAAGATGAGCAAGATGGCGGTTTTATTAGTCATTTGGCTGAGCTAAGAAAAAGGTTAATTCATAGTTTTCTTTGTTTGTTCATTTTTTTTATAGTGTGTTATTATTTTTCTGAAAATTTATATAGTTTTTTAGTTGAGCCTTATGCAAAAGTAGTTAAAGCTAATGGCTTAGATCGACGTTTAATCTTTACGGCTTTACAAGAAACTTTTATCACGTACGTTAAAGTTTCTTTTTTTGGGGCTTTTTTTATTACTTGTCCATTTATATTGATCCAAATATGGAAGTTTATTGCGCCCGGTCTTTATAAGCATGAAAAAAAAGCATTATTGCCATATTTAATTTTAACCCCAATATTATTTTTTCTTGGTGGAGTACTTGTTTATTATTTAATTATGCCCCTAGCGATAAAATTTTTTTTATCATTCGAAAGTACAAGTTTAACAACCAATCTTCCAATTCAATTAGAGGTTAAGGTAAATGAATATTTATCTTTGATAATGACACTTATTTTTGCGTTTGGTATCAGTTTTCAATTACCTGTTGTTCTAAGTTTATTGGCAAGAATTGGTATTATTAATTCTGATTTTTTGAAAGATAAAAGAAGATATGTGATTGTGATAATTTTTTTAATTGCTGCAATATTAACTCCACCAGATCCTATAAGCCAAATCGGGTTAGCAATTCCATTGCTAATTTTATATGAATTGTCAATTATTTCAGTAAGATTTATTGAGAAAAGAAATTTAAAAAATACTAATGCATAATTTAAAAGAAATTAGAAAAAATTTTTCTGCATTTTCAAAAGCTTTAGAAAAAAGATCAGTCAAAATAGATTTAGAAAACCTAAAAAAACTAGATTTAAACAATAGAGAATTAATTTTTAAAAAAGAAACTCTAGAAAAAGAAAAAAAAGATATTTCTAAAGCAAAAGATCAATCTTTATTTAAAAAATCCAAAGAAATTTCTATCGAACTTGAAAAAATTATTGAAAACCAAAAAAATTTAAAAATAGAATTGGATAATATTTTATCTATGATACCAAATATTCCTCATTCCGATGTTCCATTAGGAAAGGATGAAAGAGATAATATTGAAATAAAAAAAACTGGTAATATTCCAATTTTTAATTTTACGCCAAAATCTCATTTTGAAATAGGTGAGCAATTAGGTATGCTTGATTTTGATTTAGCCTCAAAGACGACAGGGTCTAGATTTGTTTTTGTTAAAAATAAACTAGCATTGTTAGAAAGGGCTTTATCTAATTTTATGTTAGATGTTCATGTTAATAAAAATGGCTATGAAGAAATATCTCCTCCATTGATCGTCTCTGAGAACACAATGTTTGGTACTGGTCAATTACCAAAATTTGAAAATGATCAATTTGAAATAAAGCTAGATGAGGGATCTGACAGAAAATTTTTAATACCAACAGCAGAGGTAATTTTAACTAATATTGTTAAGGATAAAATTTTAGATCAAAGAAATTTTCCAATGAGATATACTGCTTCCACGCCCTGTTTTAGAAAAGAAGCAGGTTCATATGGTAAAGATATCAAAGGAATGATTAGGCAACATCAATTCTACAAAGTTGAGTTAGTTAGCATTGTTGAGCAAGAAAATTGTTTAGATGAATTAGAAAGAATGACCAATTGTGTTACTGACATTTTGGATCTTTTGGAACTTCCTTATAGGAAATTGTTATTATGTTCTGGTGATATGGGCTTTAGCGCTGAAAAAACCTATGATATTGAAGTTTGGCTTCCATCAGAAAAAAAATATCGTGAAATTTCCTCTTGTTCATCATGTTCAACATTTCAAGCACAAAGAATGAAAACAAGGTATAAAAATTCAAATAACGAAATTGTTTTTCCTGCAACTTTAAACGGTAGCGGGTTAGCTATTGGTAGAACTTTAATTGCTTTGTTAGAAAATTATCAACAGAAAGACGGGTCTGTAATAATTCCTAAAGTTTTAAGACCTTACATGAATAATATTGAAAAAATTTCAGCTATTTAAAGTTGTTAATATCTTTTAGATAGTATAATTATTCATTTAATTTTAAGGAGATTTATGAACACTGCTGGAATCGGACAATTTATACCGTTAATTTTAATTTTTGTAATTTTTTATTTTTTCTTAATTAGACCACAACAAAAAAAAGTTAAAGAGCATAAAAATATGATTGAAGCTCTAAAACGTGGAGATAAAGTCATTACTTCTGGCGGTATCACAGGTACCATCCAAAGAATAATTGATAACGATAAAGTTGAAGTTGAAATTGCAGAAAATGTTAAAGTTGAAATTGTTAAATCAACAGGTATTCAAGCACTTTTAAATGTTCAAGAAGTAAAAAAATAAATCTAATTAAATTTAAGTGCTATATTTTTCAAAACTAAGGGTAATACTTATTTTTATTTTTACTCTATTTTTTATTTTAATTGCTAGTTTAAATTTTTTAAAAACAGATAATAAATATTTTAATAAAAAAATTAATCTCGGACTCGATCTTTTGGGTGGATCTTATCTTTTGCTTGAAATTGATGATGAGCCCGTCATACAGCAAAAACTTCAAAATATGACAACCGTTCTACGAAATTATTTTAAAGAACAAAATATTAATATTATTGATTTAAAACTTATTGATCAAACTATTTCTTTTAAAGTTGATAGTCCCGATAAAGAACAAGTAATTAAGAATTTCAGAGATGAAAAAAGTGAAATTAATCCCTATTATCAATCTTTTAAAATGCATCAATTTAACCTTGATGAGTTTAATGATGGTTTTCAGGTTACTCTATCGAAACAAGGATTAATTGAATTAAACATTTCATCTCAAGATCAAGCTATAGAAATCGTAAGACGTAGAATAGATGAAATAGGTACTAATGATCCAAATATTTTAAAAAGAGGAAACAACCGTATACTGGTTGAGTTGCCTGGCTTAGACGATCCATTAAGAATCAAGTCCCTTTTAGGAAAAACCGCGAACTTGAGTTTTAGATTTGTGACTAATGATAACGCAGACGCTTTTGGAGTTGAAAAATTAAAATATGAAAATGGAATTGACGAGGAAATAGTAAGTAAAAGAATAGTTTTAAGCGGTGAAAACTTGTTGGATGCTCAGCCTAAAATGGATAATCAAACAAATGAAACAGTTGTTTCATTTTCATTAGATAGAGTAGGAGCTAAAAGATTTGGTAAAGCCACATCAACGGGCATTGGTAAACAATTAGCTATTGTATTAGATGGTAAAATTATAAGTGCTCCAGTTATCCGAGATGTTATAGCGGGTGGTTCAGGTCAAATAAGTGGTGGGTTTACATTTCAAACTGCAACTGATTTGGCATTATTGCTAAGGTCAGGTGCACTACCAGCTCCTTTAAATATAATCGAAGAGAGGACTGTTGGACCAGATCTTGGACAAGACTCTATTAATAGTGGAGTCATTTCACTAGCTATTGGTTTTCTTTTAGTCGTACTATTTATGTTTTTAAAATATAAAATCTTTGGCTTAATTTCTAATATAACATTAATTATTAATATTTTTATGCTATTGGGTATATTAACTATTTTTGAGTCAACTCTAACACTACCAGGTATTGCAGGGATTATTTTAACTGTAGGTATGGCCGTTGATGCAAATATAATAATTTTTGAGAGAGTGAAAGAAGAATTAAAAATTGAAAAAAATCCTATTTTGGCATTTGATAGTGGTTATACTAAATCAAGAACCTCAATTATCGATGCAAATATAACTACTATACTAGCAGCAATGGTATTATTTTTTTTAGGATCGGGTCCTGTAAAAGGATTTGCATTAACTTTGAGTTTTGGAATTCTTACAACTCTTTTTTCAGTTTATTTTATCTCAAGATTATTAACCGCAATCTATGTGTTTAGTAACAAAGACAAACCAAAATTAATTTAAATGATCTCATTTAATAAATTTTATAACAAATTCAGAATTATTTCGCTGATTTTAGTTTTAATTTCATTTTTATTATTGATTTTTAATGGATTAAATTTTGGCGTTGATTTTAAAGGTGGAACTTTAATAGAGCTTAGATCCTTAGATACTAAAATTAATGTAAATACATTAAGAGACTCATTTAGCAAAATGAATTTAGGTAACTTTACTGTTAAAAAATTTGATAATAACGAAGATTTTTTAATTAAATTTGAAAATAAATATAATAAGGATAATATTATTGACGAAATTAAAATCTCATTAAGTAAATCTTTTGGTGACAATTTTAATTTTAGACGAATTGAAAATGTTGGTCCAAAAGTTAGTAGTGAATTATATAAATCATCAGTAATTGCTATTTTCGTATCTTTTATACTAATGCTTATCTATATTTGGATTAGATTTGAATGGCAATTTGGTCTTGCTGCAATTGTTGCAGTTTTCCATGATGTTATTATAGTTTTAGGTCTCTTTTCATTATTAAATTTACAAATAGATTTATCCATAGTTGCTGCTATTTTAACAATTATTGGTTATTCAATTAACGATACTGTTGTTGTTTTTGACCGAGTAAGAGAAAATTTAAGGAAATTTTCCCATTATAAAATTGAAGAACTAACTAATATTTCTATTAATGAAACTCTTTCAAGAACAATTAATACATCATTAACTACTTTATTAGTTGTGCTTGCTATTTATTTTTTTGGTGGAGATATTTTAAAAGGATTTTCTCTTGCAATGATTTTCGGAATAATTATTGGAACTTACTCATCGATTTACGTTGCTAACGCAATCATAGTGAAACTTAACGTTTCTCAAAAAACACTTTTAAGAGAAGAAGACGCTAAATAAAATTAATAAAGATTTTGTGCAGCTACCATCGAAAGTAGCATTGGAAGTGAAAGTAAAGCGTTTGTTCTTGAAAACAGCATAGCTGTTTTAGCTGATTTTGCTTTTATTTCCGGCTCACATTCAATTATCCCTAATGCTCTTTTTTGATTTGGCCAAATTACAAACCAAACATTAAAAGCCATAATAATTCCAAGCCACATTCCTATACCAATTGCAGTGTGTTTGGGGATACCTGAGCCGTAACTAAGTTTTAAAGCGTCATGAAGATAACCATTTAGGTATGCAACGATAAGTCCTGATAAAATTGTTAGTGCCGCAGCCCATCTAAAATAAAAAAGTGCAGCTGGAGCTATTACCTTTGAAATAGCTGGCTTCTGTTCATCAGGTATTTTTGGCATATTAGGAATTTGAACAAAATTAAAATACCAAAGCAACCCTATCCACATAGTTCCAACAACTACATGAATATACCTAAATATCCAACTCCAAAACAATGTGTCAAATTCAAAACCACCATTTTGAAAAAATAATCCTAAAAACAAAATAATTCCTAGTATTAAAGAAATATGAACTGTTTTTGGCAAAGAGGATAATAGATTACTCATGATTCTATCTAATTATATTATAATAACTTTTAAAAAAAATAACTATTTTTTTTTATAATAGTGGTTTTAAAAACTGGCCAGTAAAACTACCTGGTATGCTACAAATTTCTTCAGGCTTACCTTCCGCTATAATATTTCCTCCCTTAATTCCACCTTCGGGACCCATATCAACAATATAATCAGCTGTTTTGATCACATCAAGATTATGTTCAATTACGACCACAGTATTACCTAAGGCAACAAAGGTTTGAAGAATTTCTAGCAATTTTTTGATATCGTGCTGATGCAAACCGGTCGTCGGTTCGTCCAAAATATACATAGTTCGACCAGTTGATTTTTTTGATAATTCTTTTGCAAGTTTAATTCTTTGGGCTTCACCACCTGAAAGTGTTGTAGCTTGTTGACCAATTTTTATATACCCCAAACCAACTTTTTTAAGAGTAAGTAATTTCGATTTTATGTTTGAGATATTTTCAAAATATTCACATCCTTCATCAACTGACATATTTAAAACATCGGCAATACTTTTATTTTTAAACTTAATTTCTAAAGTTTCTCTATTATATCTTGTGCCCTTACACTCGTCACATTGTATATAAACATCCGGTAAAAAATGCATTTCATAAGTAATTACCCCATCACCTTCGCAAGCCTCGCATCTTCCTCCTTTTACGTTAAATGAAAATCGTCCCGGTTTGTATCCTCTAGTTTTTGACTCTGGCAATGCTGTAAACCAATCTCTTATTGGACCAAAGGCTCCTGTATAAGTAGCTGGGTTTGATCTAGGAGTTCTACCAATTGGTGATTGATCTATGTCAATAACTTTGTCAATTAACTCTGTACCCTTAAAACCTTTAAAAGGCATTGGAATTTTTCGCGATTTATTATTATTTAAGCTTAAATTTAAAGCATTAAATAATGTTTGAAGTATTAATGTAGACTTACCACTTCCCGAAACACCAGTAATACAGGTTAATGTTCCAAGTGGAATTTTAAGATTTACATTATTTAAATTATTTCCTGAAGCACCACTAATTTCTAAAAACCGACCATTTTTAGCTAATCTTCTTTTCACAGGAACATTAATTTTTAAAAGCTTTGACAAATATTTTCCAGTTATACTATTTTTATTAGATTTTATTTCATTAATTGTTCCTTGTGCTACAATCTCACCACCTTTACTGCCAGCCTCAGGGCCTAAATCGATTATGTGATCTGCATTGTCCATAGTTTCTGTATCATGCTCAACTACAATTACAGTATTGCCTAAATCTCTTAATCTTTTCAGAGCGTTGATTAGTTTAACATTATCTTTTTGGTGCAAACCAATTGAGGGTTCGTCTAGTACATACAATACCCCTGTAAGACCAGATCCAATTTGTGATGCTAATCTTATTCTTTGAGCTTCTCCTCCAGATAAAGTTCCAGACATTCTGGATAAAGTTAAATAATCTAATCCCACGTTTAATAAAAAATTTAATCTTTCATTAATCTCTTTCAAAATATATTCAGCAATCTTTAATTGTGTTGGATTGAGAATTAATTTTAAATTTTCAAACCAATTGGCAGCGTCTCGAATTGATTTTTGAGTGACTTCGCTAATATGAAGATTGTCTATCTTCACACAAAGAGCTTCATCTTTTAATCTGTGTCCTTTACATCTTTCACATTTAGTTTCTGATTGATATTGAGCTATTTCCTCTCTTTTCCAGTCGCTGTCTGTTTCTAGATATCTTCTTTCTAAATTATTAACTACACCTTCAAAGGTTTTTTTATGTGAATATTTTTCATATCCATCATCGTAATTAAATTTTATTTCTTCATCATCAGAACCAAATAGTAATACATCTTTAATTTTTTTTGGTAATTTATACCACTTTTCATCAAGTGAAAATTCATAGTGTTTAGCAATAGAAGCGAGAGTTTGAGCATAATATAAAGTCGAGGATTTTGACCATGGCTCTATTGCGCCATCGGCAATACTTTTTTTCTCATTTGGGACGACCAAATTAGGATCAACATTTAATTTTACACCAATTCCCTCACATTCCTCACAAGCTCCAAAAGGACTATTAAAAGAAAATAATCTTGGTTCAATTTCCTCGATAGTAAAACCACTTTCAGGACAAGCAAATTTTGTTGAGAATATGAGTTTCTCAATCTTTATAAAATTTTTGGG
>Ga0194133_10004465_pt1 | contig 18719 bp, 19 predicted proteins | sample TA2KigOf40mmetaG_FD_155448 | JGI IMG/M metagenome (GOLD analysis project Ga0194133, IMG submission 155448) | Freshwater microbial communities from Lake Tanganyika, Tanzania - TA2015055 Kigoma Offshore 40m | ecosystem: Environmental > Aquatic > Freshwater > Lake | place: Tanzania: Lake... | reverse complement strand
TTCCACTCAACTCCCTGGCTGTTATTTATATAGAAACTCTAAAGGTATGAAATTTGAATTTAAGACTTATAATTAATTTGCAATTTGTAATTCAACTTTTGATCTTTTTGTGTACATATCTCTTAAAAAATACGTTGACTATATCCCAAAGATGGGCCTTGACCCGACCCAATCCGAGCTTACTTTTGATCCGCAGTAAATAAGAGGCCGACCCGCCTTTGACCCGGTTACTTTCTGACCCGACCCAAAGAGATTTTTTTTGATCCGAAGGGAAAAAAATGAAAAATTTGACATTTTTAGGGGAAATTTTCCAAATTCGAACCTAAACCATAAATGGCTGACCCGACCTGACCCAACCCGGGTCAAAAATTTTTGACCCGGACCCATCACTACGTATGAAGTTACCTTATTCAACCTCTCCTAGAGTGGGATTACATCAATCAAGAAAAATTCTACCTCTCTCTCTGACAGTCTTACCTTAAATGGGGAAAAGTAGTAATACAATGCGGAATATTTTATCTGCCAGCGAGCAAAATTTCAGGGGTAGCGGTTTTTAGTGGATGTCTGTCTGTCTGTGATGTCCATATTTGGGCTCAGTAGAACTCAGAGGTGTAAACTTTGAATAACATCTCCTCCCTCATTTTTTGTGCTTTTTGGAATATTTTTGGGTTTTTGGAGAGAGAAATTTTTTCTCTTCAACTTCACATATTCTTTTCCTGAAATTTAACCATAAGTGCTATTGAGCATATTTTTGGAAAGAGAATTTCAGTGTGAATATTTTATGTTTAGTAAGTTTGTTGATCTCATGTCTAGAACTTGAGTTAATTAATTTCAAAGAATACGCTTTTTTTGACAGCATCACGTATGACGCATCGCGCTGATGCCTTTCAGCTAAGCTGTGCAAACTAGAGATGAGCCCTGACCCGACCCGACCCGAGCTTACTTTTGACCCGCTGTAAATAAGAGGCCGACCCGGCTTTGACCCGGGTACTTTCCGACCCGACCCGAAGCAATTTTTTTTTACCCGAATGGAAAAAAATTGAAAAATTTGACATTTTTAGGGGAAATTTTCCAAATTTTAACCCAAACCATGAATGGCTGACCCGACCCGGGTCAAAAAATTTTGACTCGGACCCATCACTAGTGCAAACAAACAAATGGGACAAATGCCGAAATTTTGGCATGTAACTTGAACATGATTTTGAATTGAAAAAAAGCCTGTACCTTCACTGGAATTTGAACCTCTCATCCTGAATATCAGTCTAGATTTCTAATCACTAGACCACACAGCCCACATCTGGTTGTGAAGAAAATAATAAATATAAATTCAGTTTAAAATGTGTGAAAAAAGGAATTCATAACTGGATCAATCTAGTGATGGGTCCAGGTCAATAATTTTTGATCCGGGTCGGGTCAATTTTTTGTGGCTCTGGTCAGTCAGTCTGTAAACTTTAATAAAATCAAACATGAACAGTAATTAGAAGGGTTACAGCTCAAAAAATAAAGGTTATTACAAACTCAGAACATTGATTTGGCCCTGTCCCTCTTCCTTTATAAAAGTTTTGAAAATGTTCAAAAGTGTGTAAAAAGTAAAATGAACCCAATACTTTATTCATTTGTAAAAACTCAATATGTTACAAACTACTTCTGTTTTGTAACATTTTCAATTGTACATTATTCATACTCTATGAAAAACTTTTTTTAAGAATACATTAATCATCATAAAAGTTTTTTGTGAATGCCATGTTAAAAAGCTTTCTGGATTATTACATCAGAGCCATTTGCTTGACATATAGGTTACAAATTTATAAGTCTCAGGAAAGAGGCATTTAAATAATCAAATCAGACCTCCTTTTCGAAAGATTGTATGCATGATATTTAAAAAGATTAACCTTTTGATGAAACATTTTGAGTATACCAAGCAAATGTGCAAGTATGTGTCAGTCTAACGGGGATTGGATTTTGAGGACCACAAGGGAGGACAAGAGAGTAATAATAACTTTTTAAGTAGTTGGATTGTAAACAGAGACATCGAATATATAGACCACGCACCTCTCCCTGAGTAGCTGGAAGAATTTTCACAGTAGTAAATTAATGGTTTACCAACAGCTGAATCGGTGCGGCCTAGCTGGGTCAGCTGTTGGTAAACCACCTCTTTGATTTTTGGTCGCTTGCGTGGTCTATGTATTCGATGTCTATGGGTAAAAGGCTCTTTAATGATGAAAAGGTTGCATTGGCTGAGTTCTCATGGGCTCAAGCAACAAGATTTTAGGTTGTAAAGAAATATACCCAGGCTGGATTCCGTCGATTTATTTTCCAAGGCACTTTTTATTATGATAATGAAAATTTTCAGGATGGAATCACTTGGCATGACGTCGCCTGTAAGCACGACAAACCCATCATCTGTGAAGATGTAGAGGGCCATATCCAGTTTGCCAGACAACACTTTCCCAATTTGAGAATCCCATAGGTTAATTTTAACCTTCCTCATTTTGATATCTTAAGAAACGAATCTCCAAAAGTCTAGTCTGAAACGGCATAGAGACTGATGCTTTCTTCTGCTAAACCGTTCAAATGCAAGCCTTTTTTGAAATAATTTGCCCTTATTTATTTATTTATTTGGTAATAAAAATTAGAGGCCACCTCCTTTTTTTAAATCATTGATCCTTCAGACGAGAGGGAACCTTTTTACGAAGAAATAAAACCTGGGTTTAAGAGTTTTTTTAATCATTTTTATGCTTCAAATTTCTAAATATCAAAAACATGAAACATTTCAAATGAGACAATTTGACATTTTTTTTAATTCGAAAATCTTCACCTCTTGCTGCAAGAAGCAACCGAATCAAATGACCATGGTTGGTGTTCCCACAACAAATTTGGATTTCAAAGCAGAAGGGTTCAATTGTGGTTTGACAAGTTAAGTATTTGCTTAACTCATACAAGATATTGGAAACAAATCATTTTTTTCTACGAAAAGAAAACATAAATTCTTAACAGAAAATTGTAGTGAACACAACAGTTGGTAATAACAGCTATACTTTGACCGGAGACTTTCCGGCAAAGTTTTAAGCAAAGAATCTCAATAATAACACGAAAATCGACGGATACTTTGGATCTTTATCTTTTGAGCTGCAAACTGTAAAGGGGCTTTTAAAGGCAGTAGCTGTCTGTTATCAATCTTATCTAGTTGGGGAAGTGTGCGGTGAAATAGTTTGTTGAGGGTGGGTGAAAAAGGCAAATTGTTCTTTAACAGATCTGTTGCACTAACACGATTTTTGTTAAACGATTCATCACTTCACCTTCTACTTTTTTCTGCCGGAAAAACTTACATTTTCAAAAATTGAAAGTAAAGACCAACTAAGATATAATTTGGTTAACACCAAGATGTCCCATTTTAAAGAAATGTCTTTCAAATTCAAAGGACCGCATTGTCCGAAGACTCGCTTACTCGTCGAGCTTCCTGTGAACGAAAATCTTCGATAATTTAAAAGTTTGAAACAACATGATTTCTTCAGCAAAATGCCTCAGGTCCTGACCTGTTCTGCGAGAACCTCTTCTCTTGGCTTTGCACCACCGAATACGGATTGCTTTTGCATCGTTTCGGCTAGTGAATTTACAGGATCTTGCACAGAGCGTGGAAGAAGTTTAAGTCGTGGCCTGGCGGCTGCCTCTTCTAAAATACCAAAACCCAAAAGTAATAAAATCCGCCAGAAATAGATATTCAAAAACCAGTACCTGCTGTGAGTTCTCTCAACTCTTCTTGAGGTGGGGGTGGTCTCCGGTCGGAATCCCTTCGGTCTCGCCTCATGCCAAAGTTGGCATGGCTTCCAGGCTGGTCACGACCGTAACCACGGTCTCCGCCCTGGTGATTTCTATCATTGTCGTAGCGCCCGTAATTTCCTCTTTGATTGCCGCCTCTATCATAACTACCTCTGTCGTAGCCTCCTCTTTGATGGTCCCTTCCGCCCCGATATCCTCCTGTAAATTGAAATTGTTTAGTTCATCTCCTAATTGACCCAAAACACGCGAAAAAAGGTAAACCTAAATTCTCACCATCGTCGAACCTCCGATTGTGGTCATCGTAGCCTCCTCTTCCACCTCCACGGCCACCCCTTCCAGTTTGTCCGGGATGACCGCCACTGCCGCCGCCTCTTCCTCCTCCTCTTATCTAGAATGAAACAGTGTTTTGCCATAAAATTTTAAAGTGCGAAAAACTATGACACTTACAGGATTGTCTTTATCCTTTCTTCCCTCAGCAACATCTACTCGAATGACCCGGTCCTCCAAAAGAGCTCCGTCGAAAGACAGTGCCTCTATGAGTGATCCCTGATCCTCAAACTCAACATAACAGAACCCTTTAAACTTGTCCGTTTCGCGATCTCGTACCAGTCGCACATTTCTGACCTAGAAGTTAAAAGAGCAAAATAATCAAGTTTGATTCACACGAACATGTTAGATTTTAAGACTTCAATGGAATCTTTGCATAGGCTTCGTAACGTTCCAAAAAATGATCAGATTGTCTGAATGGAGATTTATGATCCGTTGAAAGGGCCTTAGATCCACAATTTACCTTTAATTTTTTGAACATGTCATCCACGTCTCCTTGTACCAATCCGTTTGGTAGGTTGCCTACAAATGCTGTAAATGGTGGCTCGTCGGGAATTTGCTTTCTGGATCCGCCGCCTGAATTCTGACTTCCCCTACTTCCATAATTTCCACCATCTTGATAACGATCCCTAGTAAATTTCCAAAAGTTAGGCATGTGATAAAAAGTTTCCGCATAAATTTTTATTTAAGGGCAACAAATAAGGACGATTTTATTTAAGTTAGCATCACTAGCAAAATAAAGCATTTCAGGTATTTATCATTTAGTAGTACTTCACAGGGGCATTTTAACAAATACAACCTTATGCATTGCTAATTTATTGTTTCAGCCACTACATTATGCATCTTGGTCCCATAAAAATGAGTTTACAACGCCAATTATAGCCTCCTTGCCATCCCGGCTTGTTTTCAACAACGTGCTACTGGGACAGCATCCCAGCCAAAACACGTGTAAACAATTGCTCGTTCTTTAATTTACAAACACGAAAGTAAGTTTCCAAAGCTGAACTATTATTAGTGTGAGTCTATAAAATTTCTCTCTTACCTCGGACCATCGAAACGTCCAGCCATATTTCAATTTTTTAATACTTATTTGTGAGCCCCTCTTACACTACAGCAGCTTCGACACCGGAGGGAAACATTAAGCTTTTAGCAGCTGAACCCAGCTCTATATTCTTTCTCTTTAGATCGGTGGACAAGCCAAACTCGCGCGTCCAAAGACATCAACGCATTCACAGATACATAATTTTATATCAGCATTCAGCAGCAAAAAAGAAAAGAGATGAAAAGACATTTTTCTTTATCCAAAGCGAGAAGACTTTTCAAACATACCTAAGAATCAGAAACAAATAATAAAATACTTTTCAAAAAATAACAACTACTTAGATAAAATTGCTTAAAGTTCATTACATGTAAAATCGCATAGTTTTTTCAATAAAAAATTATCCCGGCAAAGGTTATTTTCTTGAATATTCTTTGAAATTGAAAAAAGGGTTGTATTTAATAAAAGAAAACATTTCAAGGGAAGAAATAGTCCTTTTGCAACGAAATAAACTGCGCCGAAAAATATTTGGGAACCTACAAAAAGGCGCCTTTTTTACGCCCATGAAAAACTATGTCTATTAAAATAAAACATTTTATTTGTATTTCCACAAACGATACAGACTTTTGGGTTCTTTTGAGACGTCACCGTTCATACAACTCTGTCCGTCAGCAATAATCTAGATTGTTTCTAAGCAGCCGCTCTTATGAAAAAAGTCATATCAAGACGAGAAACGAAAATGGCCCGATTGAGAAATCAGAAAGATTTTGAGTCTTTTATCCTAAAAATAACAAAATTACTCATGTCTGACTCAATTTCCACTTGAAAAAGTAATCATTTATAGCTTTTGAATTGTTTTGATTTTTGATGATTTTTAGATTTTTCATAACTTATATCACACATTACTCCAACACGATATTTAAAATAACTTGAAAATAATTTTTTTTCAAACTGTTTATTGTTCATTGCCGAAAGGGTGGTTATCCTGCTTTCATTTCCCACTTCACCTTCTAAATTCATATTTCTTCTTGCAAAAGACATCGCCACATCTCTAATGTCCCAAAAGTCGACCCAGTAACAGATATTAATTTCTTAACGTTTTCCAACTCCGACAAGAATTCAGTACTCGGATTGGTTAGAAATTTATTTACGTTTGTTAAGGAAATCGGAGAAAAATTTATCCTTACAAGAGTGGTAAAACATTGGATGAAATAAGTGAAATATGTGTTTGTTGCTCATGACATGATGGGGAAAAAAAGGCACAAAATAAAGTGACTGAACAAGGTGAATTTTTCAACTACGTAATATTCGTTTTCTAACTCCAAATCAAATTGCTGCAAAAAATATTCATCCAGCAATCAAAATTGTTTGAACTGGAAAATTTTTTTCTTTAAAAATTTTATAAGTGAATCAATTTGTTGACTTTTTCAAATTTACCAAAATCGAAATTTTTAAGACCATTTTCAGTCCCTAAATATCTCTAGAAATATCTGTCTATTTTTTGTGAAGCCATTTAATATACAGATGTTATTTTCCTTTTGTTTCAGGTTGTTGGCTTCGTTTACTGAAGATTTGCAAGAAAAAACTTTGCTTTTTGACAAGATTAAATTTTCGAAGAAAAAGGACTTTGATTAGTAATTATGTAGTTGAATTAGACCGAAAGAAATAATGTTGACAGAAAGAGAGAAGGCAGGAATTTCTGAGCTGTTAATGAAGCTAACTGCAAAGGATCTGGCATCATTGGCTCAGACAGTCACATCCAGATTGATAGTTCCTGAAACTACAGGCGAGGCTGTGCATGCAATTTTACTTCATACTGATAGACCAGAGGGTAAGAAATTCTTGGAGTTTAAATTTTTCAAAGGTATTTTAAGCATGATTTGAGAAATTAATAAAATTTTCCATTAGACCTTCTTCGACGTCGTAAAATGAAAAAAGAGTTTTTGTTCAAGTACCTTCATGCCAAACGAATTGCAGTTGACCCGTCTGCAGACAAGCCTGCGTTTGTGTCAGCTGTTCTGCAGTTATGGGGATCGTCGGGAACTATGTCAATTCTGACCACCGAAGAAGATAGCTTACCTGAAGCTCCAGCCCCTTCAAGAAACACCTCCTACTCCAGCTTATGCAGCCTTGACTTTGGGTCACAAGTGAGCTATGGCCTGGGAGGTGGAATCAACTCCCTGCCAGTAAACCTTGATATTCATTCCTCTGAAACTACGTCTTCTTGTGGCTCACCCAAAACAAGGTACCGTTCCAAGCACAATAATCATTGAGTACGTAGTCAAAATCCATATCAGTATCTGCTTTTTGCATAGAGAGAAACAACAAAATATCGTTAAAACCAGTACTCTGTCACAAAACGTCAGTATGCTAAATCATGCTAGACTTCTAACAATCTTTGGAGTTTAAGCTGTCTCGCTTTGTTTGTTGCCATGATCATCCATGGTCTTGCACCAATTTCTTAATTTATTTTTCACAGACGAAGACGTTTTACGGCTGCTGCTTCCCTTACACCTCCTCCCATTCGAATATCAGGATCATTTGATAATATTGATACAATGGAGGACGAAGAAAATGCAATTGAAGTAATTAAACAAGCATTAGTAAGAAAGAGTTGTCGTTTTATCATTGATATTATTTTTCAGGTCTCTGCTCCTCAAGGACTTGATCATGCCAACGCTATGGCAGATTCTTTTGTGAAGTGGTTTTACTCATTAATAAATTCTACACTCTACAACTCAGGTTGCTTCGGATCATTATTGAAAAATAAAGAAAAGGTTCTTGATGTAGACTATTTTTATAGATGCTGCGTCTGAATTCGGCCCTCAGCATTTCTGGGTCGATGCAAATGCCAAGCTTTACCTACACGAAGGTGGAAACTTATCCGATCCAAAAGTAACTGTCATTTCAAATAATGCAGAAGGTGTTGCAATTGCGCTCAAAGATATTGTTCAGGTGATTCATCGGATGAGCATATAAATTAAAAAGAATGAAACAAGAAATCCATTTTACAGAAATACCATGTGACGTTTAACCCAAACTTATCGAGAGATGGAGTCTCTGGAGCCATTGACCCACATGGCCTCGCCATTGTTACAGCGTGTGGTACATTACACAACTCCTCTATGGCTCGGTGTTGTGGAACTTTTCATCAACAGTTCGGTCTCATAAGGGATCCAGGTAATTTTTACTTTCCATATGAACATATTTTTCTTCACTACATAGAATAATTCTTCAGGTCTTGGCAACAATTGGAAAATCAAATTTACTGTCGCAAACTTGACATCCAGGTACAATAGTTTATTAGAATCTTTCGGAGCTAGTTTCAAATCATGATGTACCAATTTTTTTCAGTGAAACTGTTTCTGAAACACCGATTTTGAGTAATCTGTCAACGTTAGAAAGTACCTCTATGGTACAGAGCTAACATTTAATCAAAACATCTTTGCCTTGAAAATCAGCTTATTCCGACAGAACTTCGTGATAACTTTTAGAATAGAGACATAATGTGAAAGCCAAGATGGAATTGACCGTGCCACCTAATCACACCCAAATCAACTCACTTTGGAATGCAATGCAAAGAGTATAATGAATGATCAAACTAGAATCCTTAAAAAGTTTTCCCATTTCTAAATATATATCCGGTTAATCATTAAAAAATTTATTTTTGTGCAGAAGTTTTGATTGTGTAAGCCTAAAAGCAGAAATGCTTTGGGGTGACCCAAGGAGCAAATCTCCCACTTGAGCTTTTAACAATTGCGAATAAATTTTACCGGCTTTTGCCTTTTAAAGCGTCAGATAAACTTTTCAATTTCTTTATCGCAAGGTTAACTTTTCCAACAGGCCTTTTTCATTTTGTTGCGCTTAATGCTCGAGACGTTCTTTATCATTTCATGTCACTTAAAACTGCTCTTCCGTCATCAAAATTTTTTAAAAAGAACCCTTTTTTTTGTCTTGCCATGGCGCAGCAACAATTAAAAGAAAACCTTCAATTTCTCTCTCCCAAGAATTGAATTATAAATGTTATGAAACTTTAATTTTGTTCTCAACCATTGTCGTTCTCTGTTGGAAAATTACTCAATAAGTTGCCATAGATCTTTAAACTTTAATTTTTTAAGCAATAATTTTCTGACATTTTTGAAAACCTTACCAAACCAACTCAGTTGATCTCATTTTTGAAATTGAAAATCAATCGAAAACTTAAACTTTGGCAAGTGTGATGATGATCCAACATTGAACGGCCTTTTTTCTACTAAGTAATAACACAAAAGTTACTAAAATTAAAGAAGTCAGTTGTCAAAAAAATATAAAATGGAATTGCACACCGTTTTTTAAGCTGTAAATGTCTGGGAGTGAATAACCAGGCTTTTTCAGGTCCACAAATTTATGGCTAGTTGTAAAAAGATTTCCAGGCAAAACTTCCTTTAAACTACAGTTATTTATTATCATCAACCTGGAAATATATCTGATAAAAGATCGTGTAACTGATAACACCATGTGGAAAATATCAGGGGATACTGAAGAAAAAATATCAGTTTTTAGTTTTGTCGTAATGACGGATTGAAAAGAGAAGAAATTTGAGAATAAGAAATATTTTTTACGAGGGATAAGTTTTTTTGAAATTCCAGCAGGTGTTGCTTTTGTCATCACTTTATTCTCCCGTATTTTAGACGTTTCATTACAGTTCGATATAAAAAACTGAGTGGAAACCTACTTTTTTGAATGTGGGTTTTGTGATCTACTAAAAATCTCAAGGATGTGCTCAGAGACTTCAAAATTTCACTTTCAATCTGATCAGGTAAAAATCAGTTTCAAATGATTTTAAAAAGGCATATAGTGAATGATTTTGTCCAGATTTCTGCTATTCACGAGGCATTTTCTTACTTTGACAATAACAACGATGGCTTGATTTGCAAAACTGAGTTTGTCAACATTCTGAAAAGTTTTGGTGAATGTGTCACCGAATCTGAAATAATAGGCAAAATACAGGAGTGGGACGAGGATGGTGACGGGTCCATCAACTTCACCGAATTTATTGGTGCTATGACCCAAATCCTGACAGACACTGACAGTGAAGAAAGAATGAGGGAAGCATTTAGGTTTTTCGACAAGGTATTTAATTTTCTCTGAAAACATTTTTTAGTAATATTGATTAACAAGGTGAAGTATTGGTTAGGATAATAATGGATTTATTACCTCATTTGAACTTGCCCAAATGATGGAGAATTTGGGTCAAAAGTTGACCGCAGAGCAAGTCCAGGAAATGATACGAGAAGCAGATATTGACAATGATGGTAAAATTAGCTTTGAAGAGTTCAGAATTGTGATGAAAACTTGATTATCGGTGCAAAATTAATCTATCAAGCCACTTTTTTCATTTGCTCTGGACCAAACTGATAAATTATGTTTCAAAAAATAAAAAAACCTGTGTTGTTATTTCAATATATTCACAAATATGAGGCCATATTTTTGACAACCAATTTTAAAGTACAGAAAATTCCATTAAATTCTTCATCGGGATATAAGTAACACTTTGAAATAAAGAGTGACTTTATACAGTGAAAATGGACAGACTAAGCTTTTTGGATATTTGATTTCGTATAAAAGCTTTTTCAGTGATAAAATTCTTCAAAAAAAACTTTGGTATCTGGGCGGCAGATTGGTTGATATAAAAAATTTTTGGCCTGTCAGTTTCAACAATAAAAATTTAAATGATATCTTGGTGAAAACGAGATTTGCTATGCATTCCTTAATCAATGTCTAAGAAAACAAAATGGCACCTCCAAACGTTAATTTAAGCCAGTTTAAGGTGATGAGATAATTTTCAATGTAAACCTTGTAATACCATTCATGGAAGAGCACACACAGTGGCTCATTTAAAACTAAAGTCAGATGATTTATTCTGGCATATCCACAGTCCAAATGTGATGTAGCCTGTAGGGGGCTCTTGAAAGAAAGTTTCTTGCAACCTGACGAGTTTTGTGGCCCTTCATGCCGTCAATTTGTCCCATAAACCACTTTTGAACGTTTGCAGTTTGATCAGCACTTACGTTTTGCGAGACCCATCCTAAAAATTTAGAAATGTCAAAAAGGATTTAAAAGACTTGTATTTACAGATTCAACGTTTCTATAAAAGAATCACCTTCGTGCCAAGAAGAAAACAATTTGGATTTGAATTGTGAGACAGTCTTATGGGTCTAGACAAATAGTGGTTAAAGTATTTGAATGATTACTTTATAAAGATTTCAAATTAACCTTCCGTGCTCTCTCTAACGCATAAAGCTTGTGAAATGAGCTCCTACTATTGGCAGCAAACGCTATCCTAAACTTTTCTCCAATTTGAATTTGAACATTATCCTAAAAGAAAACAGTAGTTTGAAAACTATAAAAGATTCACAAATGGGCGAATCATTTGTACCTCTATAACAACCATCGGCGACTGACTGGAAGGGGGTCTAAAATTACATTTTAAAAGTTGCATTGAAGTTTTTGAACGAATTAAAATAAAAGCTATGATAGTTTTAATTAATACTCACTCATCTCCGAAATTAATGTTTTGTGTTCCCATGCCATCTAAGTTAAAAAGCAAATATTAAAGGAAATGTTTTTAATGATTTATTTTAAAAATGATGATGCCTTACGTTTGTTTCTGAACTTTCTTATGCTTCTCATGAGGAATACTGGACGGGATCGTCCCTCTGGAACTTCTTCAGGAATAATACGATGCTGATTTTCGACAAAGTGTTCTATATAACTGTTTTGTCAAAAGAAAATAATAAAAAATAAATTTTCAATTTTTGTAGGATTTTCTTGTGATGAAAGATTAAAACTTACTCATTTAAAGGTTTGGACGTTTCGTCATCGCTATCAGATTCATTTGGCGTGACAAATAATTCGAACGCGATTACACCACTTTGGTGGTACTAGAGAATTTTTAAAATTGTATTACGAAGAAATAATTTAATTGGATGAAAAAGAACACCTACAATTATGATTTTCACCAGATTTTCATTCCGTAATAAGTTTTCTGCCTTTTTCTTATACAAAAGCTCGGAAAATTGTTGCTTTGACGCTGAGCCACATGAGCCACCTGAAAAAATATAAACTTCTTAAATGACACAAAAGCTATAACTATTATAAAGATAAAAGCTTGAATTTTTTCCCATTTTTCATTTTGCTTAAGTTTGTCTGCTCGTATAGCGTTCGTAATTCGTAAGCGTTACACACAAACGACAGACGTTTTCATATATTTATATAGCTAGCTAGAAGATGAATGCTTAACAATTATTAATCGCAACGAACCTGTAGCAGAGTTTTTCCGTTCTGACTGGTGCAACTGTAGAAGCTTGACTGAAACCTCTTCTGAAACTAAAACTTGCAATTGCTTTGTGGCGCTGGCCAATACCTGAGACAAAAATAAAAATACGATGAGAATCAAAAGAATACCTATGTTGTAAGTCCTGATAAATACCTTGTCCAAAGTGAAAGCTATGTAAGCATGAATTCCAAACATTTCTCTCAATGTGTCTTCATATGTTTGTACGTCTAGAGATCCTGCTATAAGACTTCTCAACATCTTTAAAAAAGCTGGGTAATATTGTTCCAGTGGTATATCTCCTGCAATAAAAAAAGGCTTGCTTAACAACTGGGATTTGATTGTAGGGTAAGTTTCATTGATACCTTTGGGTTTCAGCCTTAATGCCTGAGCAACAAAGTGTTTTGCATCTTTTTTGTCCGCACTTTCTTCAGATGCAATAGTTTCAGCTCTAAATAATTTTTAATGCTTCATATATTTCAAATTTTATTTGAGTTTAAAATAACTTCGCTACCTATTTTTCATTTTGACCAGTCTCTCACACAAAAGTTGGTGAAGGCGGAAAAATATGTACCAATAACTGTTGACATAAAGCAACGTGTACGTTTCATCCTAAAAAAATTTTAGTTTTACAATAACCTTACAATGAATCGAAAATGATATTGGAAACAACACATATTAATTAAAAGGATATCCTACTTGGTCCATATCTCTCGCGTGCAGAGGAGTCCTGCGTCCATCTTTGGTTTCGAAATTTAGTTCGTCTAAATTTGCAAAATCGAACTCTGCCTTTTCATCAGTTTCACCAGCAGCCTGTGAAAGGTTCTCAGATTCCGAATTCTCTACCTTGTCTTCGTCTTTGACTTGGGTTTCTTGCTTATCAGCCTCCTTTGATTTTGGTTGTTTAGAATTGTCAGGGTTTTTAATTTTTCCTTTTATTGTCTTGTTCTCTTGTCTCTTTGCTATTGATTTTTTGTCAACATCACTTTCATTTGCTGCCTCCTCTTCGTCACCTTCCATTCCCTCATCTTCTTCATTTTCGCTTGAGGTATCCATGTCTTCTCTTTGGTGACGCTTTTGTGCCCTCTCGGCTCTGTTAAATTTGTTTCATAACAGTGAACCATATTGTCTTGAAGTAAAAAAAACCTCGTACCTTGCACTTGTGGGCTGTCTGCTGAGGTCTGCACAAAATTCATCCTCTGGCCCAGAGTCAGTTCCATCAACTTCCAGCTCATCGCCGCTCAACTCTAACGAATGGAGCTTGAAACAGTCCATGAGGAAGTGCTTTAACAGTTTCTAAAAACGAAAGAAAAAAAATAATTCAAAGCTATCTGTCTTGTTGGCATGAGACGTAAAAGGATACTGGATAATTTAAGCTTACTTACTTTTATTTTACGCTTTTCACCGCGTCGTAAATTTTCTGCTTTTTCTAAGCAATGTAGCAACAATTTATTCACGTCGTTGACGATACAGTAGTCATTTTCATTGTATTTGAAAGTCAGATGTGGACCCACAATATTCGACTGGAAAATGAGCAAAATGATAATTTTTTACCTCCAAATTAATATCCAATTTATGAACGAATTGAAATAATAATTTACCCCCTCTCGACGCTCGTGGTGAGAGTCTTCTATTTCGTTCATTAGAGTTTTTGATCTTATATTGCGTAGGTCGGACTGTTTGAATATACCACACTAAAAATTCAAGAAAATTAATAATAAGCCTTACAAAATTGAGAAAAACATAAAATGTACTTGGTGATCGAGCGATTTCAAGTAAAATTTATCGTTCTGCTCTCTCCAAACTTTATGAAAGTTCTTGAGGGCGTCTCTCCACTCCTGATCTTTGGCTTTCAGTCTCTTCAAAACGATTGGGACAGCTACGTTAGGATTGCATTTAAGACCGTCAATTATGTCTTGTGCCTTCTCTCCGTAAAGCCTCCTGATTGCACGATGGTGAATGGTTGGAGAATTGCCCCCTGTGCAAAGTTTTGAGTTGGCAATAAAAATATATTACATTAAAAATATATCAAAAGGTAATCTTAAATTACCCAGGCAATCATCAAGTTTGAATTTTGAAGCATCGTCAGGAGTCAGTCTGCAAAGCTTCCGTTGAACACTCTCCAACACCTCCAAGGTTAATAATAGAAATAAGTACAATGTTTTAAAGATACAGCTGTAAGCTGTTCAAAATTACCTTAATTGTATCTTTGTTTGTTTCTAATACCATGTCGAACTCAAAACGCTCATCCTCAGACCTGTACATGGCCTCTTCGAATTGAGTTTTTCGAGACGCTACAAACTGGGAGTCCTCTGACCAGGAGGGAACACTAACCCTTAAAAAGAAAAATATTTTAATAATTTTTGAATAAAAAGAAAAGACATGCAAGGGAAGAATATCAAGTACCAGGTATCGTTCAAAACCTCTTTGCAAAGAAGAGTTCTTCCACTACAACTTGGCTGTATGACATCTTTAGGATATGCACAATAACTTGCACCAAGTCGTTTGCAACCAGAAAAATCTAGAAAGGAGGCAGTTTTTGGACTTTAGGGAACTTGAACCTACTTTATTGACGTTTAAAAATACAACTTACCAATTTCCATAGAAACTTCAGGCGGGAGTTTGCTACGTTTTGCTCTCTCTGGATCTGGCTTACGCCGATCTCCTTCGGTTAAGTAAGCACTTTTGTGTCGTACAAAATCTACTCCAGAGCTTCTAGCAAAAAAAATAAGGTATGTATTCTTAAGTTATTTTTGTAAAATTCTTCCTTTTACCCTCTCATATTGGCCTCTGGAGTGTAACCAATAAAATCTTTGAACCATTTAAACAGTTCTGGGTGTTTCGAAAGAGTAGGTGTTACCATCTGCACAAGTTCGTTGCGGCTTACAATTTCCTGAAATTAAAGTAAGTTTAGCTCACTGAATTTGTATTTGTATTTGTATATTATCTAAGCTTCATCTTAATGTCACATGTAACATCACTTTTTTTTGAATAGTTGAACTGTCACGATTAAAGCACATCAGATTTTTCCTACCTGGTTGTAAAGTACAACACATCTTAAAAAATTTTCGTAAGCATCCGGGTAGAAGATGGCTTTTCTAACATTGTCAAAGAACTCAAATTCCTCCATCGAAGCATACTTAGCCATGTCAGCAAGGGACATATCATGAACCACATCTGATCTAAACTTTTTCATTGGAGGTGGCTGGGTGACTCCACTCACATTTCTTTTGATGCCTAACCCATTCAAAGGCTGATCATGAAAGGCCTAGAGAGAAAATATTTAAAAACTGTAACAAACCATAAAAGGTTGATGGCAAAGAGTTACTACCTCTTGTCGCAAATCTTTATGAATTTCACTCTGCAAGGATGGCATTGGCGAAACTGAATCTAGCGATAAAATAATGGATAGAGGTATGTTGTCAAAAAAGTAAATAAAAATCTTTTCACTTTCTGGCGGTCTTGCATTTTCGTTGCAGACTTCAGGCAAAAATAGTCCAAACTCAACAAGCAAATCCTCCTGGTCTTTGAATAATTTCGACACTTTGGTGTAAACTTCCGATTCTTGTGGCCTAATTCCATTCTTTTGATCTTTTCGATAACCATGTAAAATGTCCAAGAACTGCTTGTACACCTCAGGGGTATCTTGAAATCTCTGCTTTATTTTGTTTACATAAGTCACTGCATGGTTTATTTCAGGCTCTGAAGTAATCTTTTGTTTGCTAGTTAAAAAAAATGGAATTTTAATTTTCAACACCATTACACATAATTACTTTGCCTACCCTCTCCAGCTCCGTTCTGGTGTTTGACTGTGAGCTGGTAATGGTTTAAGTGTCTTATGAATGGAAACCTCTGATTGAGGTTTTTGGAAAAGTGCTAAAGCTGTTGCATGGGGTGTGTGTGCTGGAGGTGGCATGACTGAAAGGATTTTTGTAAAGTTACTGTATGACAATTTGCATGTAGATAACAATAAGTCCTATTAAAAGCTATAAATGAATTGAAATTTAGAAACTTAAGTTTACTCTGTTATGTTTAATTTTTTGGGGACCTTAACATCAAGCTCACCAGTTGGTTCCTGAAATTCGTTTGTAAGGTTCGACAAAATTTGTTTCTCACTGCCACGAGTGGTTATACACTGCTCCCCATGCGGTGTTTGTATAACAGACTGAATAGCTGGTCCAGTCATCCCAGGCACGGTCAACGAAATCTAATTTCAAGAAAAACATAAGTATTTAACAACTAAAGACTGCAAACCAATTGAAACCTTTAATAAGCAAACACTATCTCTTGTAACGTCCCATTGTGATTTACATCTGCATTGAAGATAATAAGCCCAGTAAAATATATGAATTAATTGAACTACGCTTCTTTTTACTGTAACTTACTTTTGATATTTTTAAGTCATTAAAATTTACTCAGTTTCATCATGAAAGCATTATTTCCATCTTCTTACAAACGATATGATGCCTTTCTTTAAGAACATTAAGGAAGTAAATCAAGTAGATCAGTTGCTTATAAGTTAATTAAAGTATGTCAATCCTTTCAAATTCCCAAACAAAATTTAAATAAGAGTGTGCCGTTATACCCTCTAAAGCATTCATTCATAGAACAAACAATATTAGTGGAAAGAGGCGTGCATGTCAAAAAAGTGCAAGGTTTTGCTAGAAACTGCTTTTGCGTGTATAAGAGACGAGGTAAGTTTGAATGTGAATGACGTAACACTTGCCACGGAGCAGGCTTGAAAATCGCAAAACTATTTTAATGCATAATTTTAATAAACTAATTTTTGAAACTAATCTGTTTTCTTAAATAATTTGGTAACACTTCTGCAAAAAATTTTAAGATTGAGACAAACTTTACCTTATCACCCGGATGAACCTCAATCTTGTATCCGTGTGGTAAGAATGTATTGAACCCAATGATTAGCTCAGGATGCCCTCGGAAAAGACTTGACACTCTGGCAATGACTCCTAATATAAGCGTTAAAAATTACTTTCAGACAAAAAGTAAAAATAAATAATTTTAATTCTGCAAACCTGGAGTGTCAATGCTCTGGCTTTTGAATTCCCTCATTATGTCTAAGAAGTCGTTGTAAATCTAGGTATTTAAACGATAATCTTTAATATGACAACGATTCTATTGGAATAATTAAAAAAAAATTTCGCTCGGAAAAGACAGAAAATTTAAAACGAACCTGAGGTTGATTTCCAAATTTGTATTTTACTTTATCAAGATAAGTCAAGGCATCTTCAACTTTTAATGGGGTTTGAGAACGCCCCGTCGTAGCTGCAGGTGGCGTGGTAGAGACATTAACGCTACAAATATTAGTAGGAGCAGACTTGTGAGTTACAATAGTAGCAGCAGAAACCTGAAATGCAATAAAAAGTAAAAGATTGTTTTTTCATAATAAAATGTTAGAGATAACTACCGGTCTAATGAATGTTTGTGAATGATTAATTGGAGCAACTTTCTGCGTGGCAACCACTGTGACACCTTGGCCTATTTGGGGCTGGATCGAAACTTGCGTGGGTGTAACGTTGACATTTTGCGATTTGATAACTACAGGTGGAGTTGCAGTTGAAGGGTAACCACCAAGAAATTGGACATTTAGGGGGGCCGTCGGAAGAGCTAAAATCACAAAGTAATCTTGATCAATCTAAACATTTCATTCCTTATCAAATTGAATTCTCACAGATTCCCTCTGGCTTCAAATTGGTTGTGTTTGGGGCGACAATTGTAGCCGAAATTCCATGGATTACAGGAACTGGCGTCTGCGGTAAAATAACTGTAGGATTGGAAGAAGGCACTGGCCCAGAGGCGCCATGAAGAGTGACGGGCCCGCTTGTAGTATCCACAACAGCTGTTTCTCCTCGATAAAGTGTTACCCCTAAGTTGGAGAGTCATTGATAAGTCATTTAGGTAATCAGTAATTTAATATAGTTCGTTTACATGGAAAGGTCTCACCTGGCCCGATTTGAGCTTGTGGGATGAGAGCAGGCCGATTTTGAAAAATGGGGGTAATGGATGCCATGTTGGCAGATTGAAACATTGGAGCCGGTCTTACACTGAGATTGAAAAATTTGCGAATTAGAAAACAAGTTTTGAAAAGTAGCAATAAAGTAATTTGATTCCCAATAAAAATATTGAATAATTTTTTTAAATTTCTATACCTGAGATGGCCGGAGCCAATGTTGCTACCCGTGATGCTACCTTCGGGCAACTTAACAGCACGACTATCGTCACGCTTCATTCTAAATT
>Ga0194133_10004464_pt1 | contig 18727 bp, 16 predicted proteins | sample TA2KigOf40mmetaG_FD_155448 | JGI IMG/M metagenome (GOLD analysis project Ga0194133, IMG submission 155448) | Freshwater microbial communities from Lake Tanganyika, Tanzania - TA2015055 Kigoma Offshore 40m | ecosystem: Environmental > Aquatic > Freshwater > Lake | place: Tanzania: Lake... | reverse complement strand
GGATTTGCAGCAGTAAACAGTGCGCGTGCGGCGTTGGGGGCTGCGGTTAACCGTCTAACCAGTATTGCGGACAACCTCACGAACGTAGCGCAAAATCTTACTGAGTCTCGAAGCAGGATCGTCGATGCCGACTACGCGGCCACTACGATGGAGTTGGCTCGAACACAGATTATTCAACAAGCAGGTATGGCGGTCTTGGCTCAAGCCAACCAACAGCCTACGTCGGTCTTAGCGCTTCTGCGATAGGTAAAGGGTGTACGCTTTTCAAAAAATAGGCCTAGCACCGGCAGCCCTGATTGTCATCGCACTTCAAAAAGCGATACAGGCCAGCGGTAGACGAAAGGTTCATGGATTGAAGTACTTTCTCCAGGTAGGTGCTGAGTCCACCCCAATGCTCATAGAGGCGACCAAAAACTTGCACCGTTTCTGCAACCTCCTCTTTTGTGAGGGGTCGATCAAGGTAGGCACATCTGGCGGCAAGCATCAATCGTAGGACACCGTACTTCATCACCAAATTACGGTAGTGATCAAGTGGTGAGGCCGCACCAAACGGAAATACGCTGTGAAACATCTCGTTGACTGTGTAGTTGTTGAGCAACCATGGCGACCGCTCCAACGTTGTTTGAAGGTAGGCAATTCCAATCTGGTAGCGTTGAATGAGCAAAGATGCGTCACTATCAAGCCTAGAGGGTGTCATTCCAAGCCCAAGGGTGACCTCCGTCTGAACTCGGCTTTGAGATTGACTGAGTTGCTCAAGACGCAATGCTTGGGAACTCCAGATACCACTGAGTACCACTGACTGCACTATGAAGTCAGGGCGTAGGTCATCAAGTGCCCGTGAAAATGCTCCGCTCGATAAAGCGTCCTCAAATTGGGCTAGTGTGAGAGGCAGGTCGATGGATTTGCCCTGCTTGATGAAATCTTGAACAACTTCGCAGGCTACGGCTAAACTCGCCAACCGTTGCCAAAGTGGGACGGAGCCAACCCGCACTTGCCTGATTAGTGCAAAGCGAACTGCGTTGAGTGTGTCCGGCGAAAGCTGAGCTTTCTGCGAACTCTTTACAACTGCATCATCCCTAACTGAGATCGGCAAACTCAGTATCTCCATTGCTTCGCTAGAGTCGAGCGCTAATTGTGCAGCGCGTGGGCAGGACAGCGTCATCGATTGCTGCCTGACTCCCCCAACCTGTGCAGTTTTGCGAGGATATTGAAAGCAGGTGTCGGAAAGCTTATCTTCACCAAGTCTGGCCTGTATAGAGCACAGGGCCTTTTCAAGAAAAGGACAGTCCCGACTTTCCGGGTCGATCGCGATTCTTGAGTATTGTTTGTCAGAGTTCTGCTTCCTGGTTCTCTCCAGCTTGGTTTGAATCAGCGGGGTTAAGACGGGGTCCTGTATTCTTTTGTAAGCTTCGTGGGTGCGCCTATCAAGGTTTACAGTCCATCCCGAGCAACAACTGTCAGAACATTCGGACCCAAGACACTGAAACCGGGTGGCGTAGGACGGTACCAGTGCTTGCAACGTCTTAACATGATGAAGGATGGCCATATTTATTTTGAGCACTCAATGTCGGTGGTTCTGTAATGAACCTGCTGCGCGCACATTGGCCGTTATGGTTTTGGGTTGACCGCGAGCTACAACCTATTTTCATCCCTGCAGCAGCTTTAACACACTTTGCGGCTGCGCGTTGGCTTGGGCCAGGACGGCGGTTGAAGCCTGCTGAATGATCTGCGTGCGGGCCAGCTCCGTTGTGGCCTTCGCGTAGTCGGTATCCAGAATCCGGCTGCGCGACTCGCTGGTGTTCTGAGAAATATTCGACAGGTTGTCCGATGCGTAGGTCAGCCGGTTGACGCCAGCACCAATAGAGGCGCGTTGGTTTGAGATTTCGTTGATCGCCGACTCGACCTTGCCGATCGAGGACATGGCAGCCGCAGGTGTGGAGATCGATGAGGTCGAGAAGTCTCCAAGACGCGCGGGGTTGGTTGTGCTGTCTGCAACTGCGGCAACCCCTGGCGCGGTGGTTCCAGCAAGTGGAGAGTTTCCGGCAACCGTGAAGGCACCGGTCGATCCAGGGGTCACTGCAGTCAGCACGAGATTGTTGCTGCTGTCCACCGAAGCGCGCACATGATCTTTCAAAGCAGTGTTCGCATTGATCAGTTCAGTTAAGCGGTCGTTTACCACCTTTTTTGTGGTGCCCGTTTTTGTCCCCCCCGCGATTGCGGTGCCTACTGCAGGGCTTCCCGGATCGTCGGCATTGATGGTGATCGGACTTCCAGTCATGCCAGACTTGGTAATAACAACGTTTACGTTGTTGGCAGTAGCTCCGCCGGCTACCTCTACGGAATTAGCATTCCAAGTGACGGTTTGCGCTTGGAATATGACCCCGGACACGCGTCCAATCTTCACCGTGATCTGCTCCGTAGTAGCAGTGCCAGATCCCACCTGAAACTGAATCTTGCCGTCGGCGTTCAGGCCCATGTCGCCCTTGAGCAGCGCCATGTTGTTCCACACGGTGTTGTTGCCGATGCGGTTGATTTCTTCAAGCAGCGAGTTGTACTCCAGGTTTAGGTAGGAACGCTGCTCGGGAGACAGTGTGCCGTTGGCGGCCTGCACCGCCAGTTCACGCATGCGTTGGAGCATATTCGACTGTTCGATCATCGCGCCTTCAGCCGTTTGCAGCAGTGAGATGCCGTCGTTGGCATTGCGCACGGCCATGTCCAGGCCGCGTATTTGCGCCGTCATGTTTTGTGTCACGGCCAGGCCGGCTGCATCGTCTTTGGCGCTGTTGATGCGCCTGCCGGTGGACAGTGTTTCCATGGCACTGGCCATCAGCCGGTTGTTCATCTTGATGGCGTTTTGGACAATCAGCGACTTGACGTTGGTATTGATGACGGACATGTCTGTTTCCTTTCGGGATGCCGGCTCACATCGGTGATGCGCGCTGGACGGGTTCCTGCTGGATCGAAATCTTGATCTGCGGGTTCTGCAATCTCTGTGCCAGCCTGGGTTCCAGCCTTTTCGACGACTTCTTGCGGTTGCGCGGTGTACCGGGGGCCAAGCCTGCGGCGTTTGCTGCGTTGCCGGTGGCAAGGGTTTGCCGGATGGGCTTCACACCTCGGGCTTGATCATCAGGGTTAGCTCGGCCTGAAGCTCCGGCGAGTTGGGATAGAGGAAGAGCCCGCTTTCCAGTGCTGTGGCAGCCCCATCGTCGTCACCTAGGCAACGCTGGCATCGGGCTATGAGCCAGTAGGTGGTAGCCGGTGTTTGATCGCCTTGCACCGCCTGCAGGTCGGTCAGCAGGTCCAAGCCCTCTTGCCAGTCGCTGCGCGACATGGCCAGCAAAGCGCAGATGCCCAGCATGTCTTCGCTCTTGGGGTGCAGGCTAAGGCCCGCATCACCCAGGGCTTGCGCCAGTTCCAGTTGTTCCTGCTGCAGCAGCTTTTGTATGTCCAGCCGGATTTCGGCGGGAGTGCTGCGTTCGGCCAGGGTTTTGACGGAGAGCGGAATGTGCATCGCCCGGGCTTGACGGCTGGCGGCGATGGTCTGGGCTTGTGCTTGTGCTTGCATGATGGGTCCTTTGCGGTCGCTTGGCGAGGCCGGCCTTGGGATGACCGGTTTGCGTAGGACTACTGCACAAGTCGTGCCAACTTTTTTGGGGCTGCCACTTTGGCCGATGGAGCCACCCCAAATGAAACAGCCGGCGCGGGGCCGGCTGGTGGCCTATCGGCGGCCGCAGGCGGCCTTCCAGAACAGTTCGCTGGGTGAATCAGACTGAACCGGGTAGGGGCCCTGCGGGGGGCCATCGGTTTGGAACACGGGCTCGCCCTGGCCCATCTTGCGGGGGTGCCAGGTGTCTTGCAGCACCGTGAAGCTTGGCCGATTGCAGTCAAACTCCAACAAGGCCTTCTTGGAAAAATATTGCCGCCCGCGCGCGGTGGCGTTGGGTTCCTTCAGGTCGGTGATGGTGAACACCTGAACGCGGCTGCCCGACCGGCGTGCGGTGGTGGGGTCGTAATACAGGGTGCGGCCCTCGTAGATGCCCACCCGTTCCCAGGGGCTGGCGTTGGCGCTGCCCTGGGCGGCTGCGGGGCTGAGCCCGCCGATCAAAGGAGCAGTGAGGGCGGCCAGCGCCAAGGCAAGACGGCAGTGCATTCGGAACTCCGTGTGGCCCCGGGGCGGGGCTGTTGTCGGCAAATCCTCGCATGCACACACCATGCCGGCAAGTGTTTGCCGCTGGGGGTGAGGATTTGCCGCTGCGCCGCCACGCTATGGCCCTCGCTGGGCCAGGCGGGTAAGCGCAGGTGACTCATGGTGCTGGCCCTTTCGCGCCAGCTTCGAACCAGCGTTTGATGAGCTGTCGTTCGTCCTCGGTGATCTGCGAGGCGTTGTTCATCGGCATGGCTTTGAGCACCACGGTTTGCTGGTAGATGCTCTGGGCCTGCGCCAAGATGAGTGCCGCCTCGTGCAGGGCCACGTTCTTGGTGGCGACTTGCGCGTTGTGGCACGACACGCATCGTTGTTGCATCACCGCTTGCACTTGGGCGAAGCCGTCTGCCGCAGCGGCAGGCGAGCCGCTGGCTGCAGACCCTGCTTCAAGGCCCGCCGTGGCGGTGGGATTGGGGGTGAGTTCTGATGTGGGCTTGAGGCCGAGCGGGGCTGCCGGCAGGGCTGCTGGCTTAAGCGCCACCATCACCCCCAGCAGCAGCAGGGTGCCCGCCATCGCATATTCCCAAGGCACGCGCTTGCCCAAGGTGCGGGCCTTGTGCCGCGCCACAAAGGCGTGTCGAATCAGGGCGCCGGCCAACATCACCGCTACCAGTGTCACCCAATTGCTAGGGCCGCTGGTGAGCCAGCCATAGTGGTTGCTGAGCATGGTCAGCAACACCGGCAAGGTGAAGTAGGTGTTGTGCACGCTGCGCTGCTTGGCGCGCTGGCCGTGCACCGGGTCGGCCGGCTGGCCGGCCTTCATTTGCGCCAACACCGCGCGCTGGCCAGGGATGATCCAGAAGTACACATTGGCGCTCATGGCCGTGGCCATCATGGCGCCCACCAACAAGAAGGCCGCGCGGCCGGCAAACAGCTGGCATGCCAGCCAGGAAGCGAACACCACGATCAGGGCGACCGCCACGCCCACGAGGCGGTCGCCGCCGGCGCGTTGGCCGAAAAAGCGGCACACCGCGTCGTAGGCCATCCAGAAGAGCACCAGGAAACCCAAGGCGGCGCTGACTGCGGCGGCAGGAGTCCAGTCGTGCAGGTTCTTGTCGATGAGATAGACGCTGGCCTGGTACAGGTACATCACCGTGAACAGGACAAAGCCGGTGAGCCAGGTGGAGTAGCTTTCCCAGTAGAACCAGTGCAGGTTCTTGGGCAGCTGCGGCGGGGCCACCATGTATTTCTGCGGGTTGTAGAAGCCCCCGCCGTGTACCGCCCAAAGCTCGCCGTCCACCCCCTTGGCTTTCAATTCGGGTGCTTCGGGCTTGGTCAGCGCGTTGTCGAGAAAGACAAAGTAGAACGATGAGCCGATCCAGGCGATGCCCACAATCACGTGGGCCCAACGCAACAGCAGATTGGCCCAATCAAGCAGGTAGGCTTCCATGGCGGCTCGCATCCTTTAGAGGGTGGCGCAGCGGGTACAGCCGTGCTGCCAACCCCCTCACCACAGCGGGCTCTGTGAGGAGTGCTCGTCGCAACCCCAGGACAGGCTTGGGGGCTCCGCGGCGACGATCAGAAACTGTATACGATCCGAAGAACAGAAAATTTCGGGTTAACCCGAATCACCGGGCTCCAAGGCCTATGGGCCATCACGCCAGCTTGCTGGCCCGGGCCGCCGGGCGTGGCTCAAGACCCCCGGTAGGTGGAATAGGACCAGGGGCTGACCAGCAGTGGCACGTGGTACTTGGCGCTGGCCTCAGCGATCCCGAAATCCACGGGTACGGTGTCCAGAAAGGCCGGCTGCGGCAGCTGATGGCCTTTGGAGCGGAAGTACGCCGCCACATGAAAAACCATGCGGTAGCGGCCCGTGGCCATCGTGCTGGCATCCAACAGTGGTCCGCCGTCGTTTCGCCCGTCGGCGTTCAGGGTGAGGGTCTTGAGGGGGGTGAGCCCGCCGTCCTCATGGCGCCACAATTCAACCCGCATTCCCGCGGCAGGGCAGCCGTTCATCGTGTCCAGCACATGGGTGCTCAGCTGGCCCATGAGGTCTCCGTTCAGGGTTGCATTGAACACAAAAGTGTATACACTTCATGACGCCCGTCAAGCCCTAGTAGCCCCACGCACGCGCGCCGATCACCCCGTTTAGCCGACCTGCATGCCCATGACCGAGCCGTCTGCACGCTACCCCCGAGACCTGATCGGCTACGGCCGCACGCCGCCGCAGGCGCAGTGGCCAGGCGGGGCCCGGGTGGCGGTGCAGTTCGTGCTGAACTATGAAGAGGGCGGCGAGAGCTCGGTGCTGCACGGCGACGCGGGCAGCGAGCAGTTCTTGTCGGAAATGTTCAATCCGGCGGCCTTTCCCGCGCGGCACCTGAGCATGGAAGGCATCTACGAATACGGGTCGCGCGTGGGCGTGTGGCGCCTGCTGCGTGAGTTTGAGCGCCGCGGACTGCCGCTGACGGTGTTTGGTGTGGGCATGGCCCTGGAGCGGCACCCGGACCTGACCCGAGCCTTTGTGGAACTGGGGCACGAGGTGGCCTGCCACGGCTGGCGCTGGATTCACTACCAGAACATCGATGAAGCCACCGAGCGCGAACACCTGCAGCGTGGTGTGCGCGTTATCGAAACCCTCACCGGCCAAGCGCACGGGCAGGGCATCCATGCCGCGGGCTGGTACACCGGGCGCGACAGCCCCAACACCCGTCGCCTGGTGGCCGAGCATGGTGGCTTCGAATACGACAGCGACTATTACGGCGACGACTGGCCCTTTTGGCTGACGGTGCGCAAGGCCGATGGCAGCCATGTGCCGCAGCTGGTGGTGCCCTACACGCTGGACTGCAACGACATGCGCTTTGCGCTGCCGCAGGGCTATTCCCACGGTGACCAGTTCTTCCAGTACCTGCGCGATGCCTTTGATGTGCACTACGCAGAAGGTGCAGAACACCCAAGCATGATGAGCATTGGCATGCATTGCAGGCTTTTGGGCCGCCCGGGCCGTCTGCGCGCGCTGCAGCGCTTTTTGGACCACATCGGGTTGCACGACCGGGTGTGGGTAACCCGCCGCATCGACATCGCCCGGCACTGGCGCGCCACCCACCCCTATGACGCGGCCACCGCTTTTCAATGGGCCTAGAGCCCTGGCAAAAGCCCCTTGAAAATCGCCCGATGAACGCAGCACCGCCGGCCACCTTGAGCTTGTCAGCCTTGAACGCCGTAGACCGCACGGCGTTTGTGGCCTTGCTCGAGGGCATCTACGAGCACTCGCCTTGGATTGCCGAGCGCGCTCACGCGCAAGCGCCCTTCAAGAGCCTGGTGCACCTCAAGCAAGCCCTGGCCGACGTGGTGCGCCAGGCCAGCGAGGCCGAGCAGCTGGGCCTGATTCGGGCCCACCCGGAACTGGCCGGCAAGGCGATGGTGAGCAAGACCCTCACGGCGGAGTCCACCAGCGAGCAGGGCAAGGCCGGTCTAGCCGATTGCACGCCGCAAGAGTTTGAGCGTCTGCAGCAGCTCAACGCGCACTACAAGGCCAAGTTCGGCTTTCCCTTCATCTTGGCAGTGCGCGGCCCCCGCGGCTTGGGCTTGCCGCGCGCGGAAATCATCGCCACCTTTGCCCGGCGGCTGCAGCACCACCCCGATTTCGAGCGTGCGGAATGTCTGCGCAACATCCACCGCATCGCTGAGATTCGCCTGAACGACAAGTTTGGCCATGAGCCCCAACTGGGCAACCTGGTGTGGGATTGGGCCGAGCAGCTGGCCCAGCACAGCGAGCCGCCCTATGCAGAGCGCGGCGAGCTCACCGTGACCTATTTGACCGATGCGCACCGCGCCTGCGCGCAGCAACTGCTGCACTGGATGAAGGCCGACTGCGGCTTTGACAGCGTGGAAATTGACGCGGTGGGCAATGTGGTGGGCGTGTACCACGGCGCTTCCCCCACGGCGCTGCGCCTGATCACGGGTTCGCACTTCGACACGGTGCGCAACGGCGGCAAGTACGACGGGCGCTTGGGCATCCTCGTGCCCATGGCCTGCGTACGCGAATTGCGCCGCCAGGGCAAGCGCCTGCCCTTTGGCGTTGAGGTGGTGGGGTTTTCAGAGGAAGAGGGGCTGCGATACAAGGCGACCTTTTTGTCGTCCAGCGCCCTGACCGGCAGCTTTGACCCCGCGTGGCTAGAGCAGGCCGACAGCCAGGGCATCACTATGCGACAAGCCCTGCAGCAGGCGGGCCTGTGCGTGGACGACATCGCGCGGTTGGTGCGCAACCCGGCGCAGTACCTGGGATTTGTAGAGGTCCACGTTGAGCAAGGCCCTGTGCTCAACGAGATTGACCTGCCCCTGGGGGTGGTGACCTCGGTCAACGGCAGCGTGCGCTACTTGTGTGAAGTGGTGGGTATGGCCAGCCACGCGGGCACCACGCCCATGGACCGCAGGCGCGATGCAGCTGCGGCCGTGGCCGAACTGTTGCTGTTCGCCGAACGTCGCGCCGCCCAGGTGCCTGATGTGGTGGCCACCGTGGGGCAATTGGAAGTGCCCAGCGGCTCGATCAACGTGGTGCCGGGCCGATGCCGCTTCAGCCTGGACATCCGCGCCACCACCGATGGCGCGCGCGACGCCTGCGAGGCGGACATCTTGGCTGAGCTGCGCGCCATCTGTGAGCGCCGCCGCCTGCATCACACGCTGGAGCGCACCATGCGCGCGGCCGCCGCCCCCAGCCACCCGCAGTGGCAGCAACAATGGGAACGCGCGGTGCAGGCCTTGGGTTTGCCGGTGTTTCGCATGCCCAGTGGGGCCGGGCATGACGCCATGAAGATGCACGACATCTTGCCCCAGGCCATGTTGTTCGTGCGGGGCTTGAACAGTGGCATCAGCCACAACCCGCTGGAATCCAGCACCAACGACGACATCGAGCTGAGCGTGCAGGCCTTTATGCAGCTGATCCACCAATTGGAATCTGAAGGAATCTGAACACCGATGAGCGTGTTCTCTTACCATCAGCTCGATGCCTGGGTCGATGCCCACTTCGACGAAGAGCTGAGCTTTCTGCAGGCCCTGGTGCAGGTGCCCACCGACACGCCTCCGGGAAACAACGCGCCACATGCGCAACGCACCGCGCAGCTCTTGAAGGGCTTCGGACTGGAGTCAGAAGCCCATGAGGTGCCTGCCCAGGCGGTACAGGCCTGCGGCATGCAGTCGGTGACCAACCTGATCGTGCGCCGCCGCTATGGCCCGGGCCCGGTGGTAGCCCTCAACGCCCATGGCGACGTGGTGCCGCCGGGTGAAGGTTGGACGCACGACCCCTATGGTGGCAAGGTGGTGGACGGCCGCCTATACGGCCGAGCCGCTGCGGTGAGCAAGAGCGACTTTGCGTCTTACACCTTCGCCCTGCGCGCCTTGGAGGCGGTGGCGGGTGGTGCTAGGGGCGCAGCAGGCGCAGCAGGTGCAGCAGGTGCAGCAGGTTTAGCAGGTGCAGCAGATGCAGATGGAGCAGCCGCGCAGCGCCCTGCGCTCAAGGGCGGCGTTGAGCTGCTGTTCACCTACGACGAAGAATTCGGCGGAGAGTTGGGCCCGGGCTGGCTGCTGGAGCGGGGCTTGACCCAGCCCGACTATCTGGTGGCCGCTGGCTTTTCCTACCAAGTGGTCACGGCCCACAACGGCTGCCTGCAGATGGCAGTCACGGTGCACGGCAAGATGGCCCATGCCGCGATTCCGCACACGGGGGTGGATGCTTTGCAAGGCGCCACGCGCATCTTGCAGGCCTTGTACGAGCAAAACGAGCGCTACCGGGCCATCCGCTCTCAGGTGCCCGGCATCACCCATCCCTATCTGAATGTGGGCCGCATTGAAGGGGGTACCAACACCAATGTGGTTCCTGGCAAGGTGGTGCTCAAGTTGGACCGCCGCATGATCCCCGAAGAAAACCCGGCTGAGGTTGAAGCCGATGTGCGCCGTGTGATTGCGCAAGCGGCGGCCACGATGCCGGGCATCACGGTGGACATCAAGCGCCTGCTGCTGGCCCAGGCGTGGAAGCCCGACAGCCGTAATACGCCGCTGGTACAGGCCATTCAGCGCCATGGCCAGGCGGTGTTTGGCGAGCCCATCCCCACTTCGGGCACACCCCTGTACACCGATGTGCGTTTGTTCGGGGCCCGGGGCATTCCGGCGGTGATCTATGGAGCGGGCCCCCGCACGGTGCTGGAGTCCAATGCCAAGCGCGCCGACGAACACCTGGTGCTGGAGGACCTGAGAAAGGCCACAAAGGTGGTGGCGCGCACGCTTTTCGATATCCTTAAGGTATGAAGCGTCGATCCTTGATCTTGTCGGGCCTGGCTGCTGGTGTGGTTCCGGCCTGGGCTAACGTGCCGGCGTGCCCGGCCCTGCTCAAACACACCTTTAACCGCCTGCAGGACGAAAAGCCCCAGGCCCTGTGCCAATACACCGGCAAGGTGCTGTTGGTGGTCAACACCGCCAGCTATTGCGGCTTCACTGGGCAGTTCGAAGGCTTAGAGGCGCTCAACGCCAAGTACGCTGGGCGCGGGCTGGTGGTGCTCGGTTTCCCCTCAAGCGACTTCAAGCAAGAAGACGCGGATGCGAAGAAGACGGCGGAGGTGTGCTTCAACACCTATGGCGTGAAGTTCCCCATGTTCACCGACACCCGGGTCAAGGGCAATGGGGCCCATCCCCTGTTTGCAGAATTGGCGCGGCTCACCGGTTCCCAGCCGAGCTGGAACTTCCACAAGTACCTGGTGGGCCGTGACGGCAAGGCCATTGCCCACTTCGGCAGCATGACTGGCCCTGACAGCCGCAAGATGGTGTCGGCGATCGAGACGGCCTTGGCCGCCGCTCGCTGAGCCAAGGCTCAAGTTTGGGCGCCCCAGGCCGACCCAACCGGGAAGGCCTGTACAGGCTTGTATCGCCACGCCATGCCCAAAACCCCCCGCAAGCGCAAGAAAGCAGCAGAAGCCGCACCGGTTGAGGTGGCGTCGCTTGGGGTTGAGGCCGTGCCTGCGGCCGAGCCTGCACCGCAGCCGTCAACAGCGCCCGTCGATGCTTGCGCTGATGCTCCCGCTGACGCTCCTGGGTTCAAAGTCTGTAAAGCGTGTTTGCTCAAGCTTCCTCAGCGCGCAAAGTTTTGCAACGCCTGTGGTGAGCCGCAACTGCCGGGCTTGGAGCGACCGGTGTACCTGGCCCCGGTGCCCACCATGGTGGTCGAGGCCCCACCTCGGGTGCCGGCACAAACACCAGTGCCCACCGTGCCGCGCGTGGCACCGCCTCGTTCGATCGGGCCCACAGTGGTGCCCAGCTTGGCGGCTGGCCGGCCCATCCCCGCGAGCTTGCTGGCGCCAGGACTCACCCCTGAGCAGTTGCAAGCAGCCCTGGGCCCAGCACCGGTGTTTGCGCCCAGCCCGCCGGCCCCGCAGCCCGTGGCCCCTGAAGCCTTCACGCCCTTGTCAGAGCCAGCGCACGCGCCAAGCGCAGAGCCCAAGCCAAACCCTGAGCTCGGCGCTGATCCGGGCTCTGAGCTCGGCTCTGAACTGGGCTCCGCACCCAAAGGCCTGCACACAACGCCCCCGCCACCGTCGGCGCAATCGCAGCTGCAGGCGCTCTTTGGTGTCGCAACACAAACGCGCATCCTGGCTTTGGCGACCAGCCGCGAGCTTACCCGCGAGCGCTTTGATCGCCTGATGGCGGGTTGGCGGCTCAAGCCCCAGCCGAGGGTCAAGGCCGTCGCCCCCAAGGCGGCGCCCAAGGACAAGGCTGAAAAGAAAGCCAAGGACAAGCCCGCCAAGGGCCATTGACGCGCACCATGTATTGCATCGACTGTGGACAGGCCCAACCGGTTAAAGACGCCCGGTTCTGCCCCTTCTGCGGGGTGGCGTTGGTGCGGCCGTCGGTTGACGAAGGCACGCCAGGCTCGGGCGGCGCCGAGCCACCCGGTGTGCCAAGCCCCCAGGGGGCCGAGGCTGAGCCAACGGCTGTTTCCGGCCATGCAGGTGCGCCCGGCGCTGCGCAAGCAGCAGCGGGCGACACCACGCGCAGCCCTTTGAACTATCCCTTGGCGGTCACCTTGGATCGGGCACGCTGGATTCCACTTAAAGGGAGGTCTGACGCCCTGCGAGGCCGCTTGCGGTGGGTACTGGGCGTGGCGCTGGTGTTGGCCGTGGTGCTGGCTGCTGCAGCCGCCTGGTGGTGGACACAACAGGAAGACAGCGTTGCCGAGGACGGCATTGAGGTAGAGCGGATTGGGGGTGAGCCTGCAGCGGCGAATCCGGCCGGGACACAGCCCGCTGAAGCAAAGCCCGCCGAAGCGGCTAAGCCATAGGCTTGGTGAGGTACACGCCTTCGCGGCCCACAATGGGCATGCGTGCAGGCATAAAGACCGTGCAGTCGTCGCATGGCGCGATAATGGCTCCAGGCCCATCGTGGCCGATCAGCTCGCCGCGCGCAAAGCTTTCAAAGCCTTTGAGGGGGCGAACAAAGCGGAAAGCCTCGTGTGCAATCACATGGGTGCGCAGCAGTTCGAAACGCCGATGTTCTGCGCTATTTGCGCGATCCGAAGCTGGGCCGTCCGCAGGTGCCGAAAGCAGGCCGAAGTGCGTTAAGAAAGCCTGTGTCACACGAATGGCGCGGTCGGCACTGGCTTGCAGAAAGTGTTGACCGCATTCCACCACCAGCGCTGCGCCGGCGTCACTCTCGGCCTGGCCATGTCGGCCATGCTGGATCAATGGACAGCCCGACCCCAGTCCCTTGGGCATGACCAAGTGAACCGTGGGCAGGGGCAGGGCCATAGCCACAGCCGCGTTGCGCGCAAAGTGGGGGTAGACCCAAAAGGGCAACACATCTTGGCTCGTGGAGTGGATGTCTAAGATGTGGTCGGCTGCCGCTACCACTGGCCGCAGTTGTCTGGCGCGGCGCAGCTCCACGCTGTCCTCAGAGCCCTCCAGCCACTCCGTTGACCAGATACGGTTGAGGTTATGGTCGATCTGCCGGCTCTTGAAGGGCTCTTGCGAGTCAAAGCTTTCGTAGGCGGCGACGTTGGCAAAGCTGATGGTCAAGGTGCCGCGCAGCGGGCGTACCTGAGTGTCCAGCAGGTGGCAGGCCGCCACCATGCCGCAGAACTCATTGCCATGGGTCAGTGCATTGATCAGCACATGGGGCCCGGGCTCACCGCTTTCAAAGCGGTGGACATAGTCCACGCCGGTGTTGCCGCGCCGATAGGCACTCAGGTCGCGCGGCAGCACTTCCAGCGCCGGGGCGGGATGGGGATCGTTTGGGGGGGCGCTTGAGGTTGCGTTTGCGGGTGTACGGTTCATGGGCTCAAGGATATACCCGAGACCGCCCGTTCCCCAAGTGCTGCGCCCTGTGCATCTTTGAACATCAGGCCTGTTTTGTGGGCAGAATCGTCCCGGCTTCAATGGGATTCTTGATGAGACTCTGTGCACCCTTCCTCGTGCAATGGGCGCTAAGCGTATGCCTGGCAGCGCTGACCGTCAGCAACGCGATCGCGCAGCCGGTCAAATCGAGCTGGGATGTCAACAAGCCCCCCGGCGTGGCACGCACCGTGGCGATCGACACCAGCACCGGTACCTGGATGAGCGTGGATGTGAGCCCGGACGGCAAGACCCTGGTCTTCGACCTGCTGGGCGACCTGTACCTGCTGCCCATTGAGGGCGGACAGGCGCAGCCCCTGACCAGTTCCATCGCTTGGGAGCACCAGGCGCGGTTTTCCCCGGACGGCCGGCAACTGGCCTTTGTGTCCGATGCGGGCGGGGGCGACAACATTTGGGTGATGAACCTGGACGGCAGCGGCGCGCGCGCCATCACACAAGAGCCCGAGCGGCTGCTGAACAACCCGGTTTGGCACCCCAGTGGCCACTACGTCTTGGCGCGCAAGCACTATTTCGGAACGCGCTCCATGGGCTCAGGCGAAATCTGGCTGTATCACCTGGACGGTGGCAAGGGCGTGGCCCTGAACGAAAAGCCGAATTGGCAAAAGGACCTCGGTGAGCCGGCGATTTCACCGGATGGCCGCCACCTGTACTACTCACGCGACACCACGCCCGGCAACAGCTTTGAGTACAACAAAGATGCCAATAAGGAAATCTTTCGCATCTTTCGCCAAGACTTCAACGACGGCCATACCGAGGCCTTTGTGACCGGCCCCGGCGGCGCGGTGCGTCCGGTGCCCTCACCCGATGGCCAGCAACTGGCCTTTGTGCGGCGGGTGCGCAACCAAAGCACCCTCTTTATCAAGGATTTGAAGAGCGGCACCGAACGCGCGCTCTGGGGCGGCCTGAGCCGCGACCTGCAGGAGGCCTGGAGCGTGTATGGCGTGTACCCAGGCTTTGCTTGGACGCCCGACTCTCAGCAGCTGGTGGTGTGGGCGCAGGGTAAGCTGTGGAGGGTGAGCGGGCAAAGCGGGCAGGCCCGCGAGATCCCCTTCCAGGTTCGGCACAGCCGTGAGGTGCGTGAAGCCCTGCGGGTCAAGCAAACCGTGGCCCCGGATTCATTTGAGGTGCGCCAGCTGCGCCATGTGCAGGTGGCGCCCGATGGGCGCAGCGCCGTGTATTCAGCACTGGGCCAATTGTGGCGGCGCAGCCTGGAACGAGACGATGCCACGGCGCAGCGCATCACCTCGCAGAATGAACACTTCGAGTTCCAGCCCAGCCTCAGCCGCGACGGCCGTCGCGTGGTCTACGTCAGCTGGGATGATCGGCAAATGGGTCGGGTGCGGGTGCGCGAGCTGGCCAGTGGGCGGGAAACCGTGGTAACGCCTGAGCCCGGTAAATACCTGACCCCACGCTTTTCGCCGGATGGTCGACAGGTGGTGTATCTGAAGTCGCGCGGCAGCGTGCTGTTGTCGCCCTGGCACGGCTTGGAGACGGGCGTGTACATCACCGCTGCAGACGGCAGCGGCAGCCCGCGGCGCATCAGCCGAGAAGGTGACACCCCGCAGTTCGGCGCCAGGGCTGACGAGGTCTTCATCACCCGCAGCAGCATGGTCAGCGAGGTGGAGTGGCGCCGCGCCTTGTGGCGGATACGCCTGAATGGCGGCGAGGAAACAGAAGTCGCGCGGGGCGAATTCATCGCCGAATACAGCGTGTCGCCCGATGGCCGCTGGCTGGGCTTCATAGACCGGTTCCATGCCTATGTGCTGCCCCTGCCCCAAACCGGAAAGCCGCTGACAATTGCTGCGCGCATGGAAGGCCTACCGGTCAAGCGTTTGAGCCACGACGCGGGCCAGCACCTGCACTTCAGCGGGGATTCACGCACCGCTCACTTCAGCATGGGCCCGCGCCTATTCAGCGTGCCTCTGGCGCAGGCCTTCCCCGCCACGGGGGCGGGGCCGACCAGTACCGACGGCCAGGAGGCGCAGGGCTTCAAGCCGCCAAGCCTGGGACGCCACATCGGCCTGACCGCCCGCAGCGACCGGCCAAAAGGTTTGATCGCGCTGGTAGGCGCCCGAGTGGCCACAATGCGGCCAGCGCAACCCGACGAGGTGATCGAGGATGCGGTGATTCTGGTTGACGGCCACCGCATCGCGGCCATCGGTCCTGCTGCGCAAGTCGCCATACCGGCCGGGGCGCAGCGGGTAGACCTGAATGGCCAAACCATCGTGCCCGGCTTTATCGATGCACACTGGCACGGCGCCATGGGGGAAGACGGTCTCATACCCCAGCAAAGCTGGGTGAATTTGGCATCCCTGGCCTTTGGTGTGACCACGCTTCACGATCCCAGCAACCGCAATGACCACATCTTTACCCAGGCTGAATTGCAGCGCACCGGGCAGGTGTTGGGCCCGCGCATCTTCAGCACCGGCTCCATCCTCTACGGCGCCAAGGGTGGGTCCAACGCGGTGGTGAACAACCTCGACGATGCCCTGACGCACCTTCAGCGCCAGAAGGATAACGGCGCCATCAGCGTCAAGAGCTACAACCAGCCGCGGCGTGAGCAGCGCCAAATGATTCTGGAAGCAGCGCGCCGCACACAAATGATGGTAGTACCCGAAGGCGCGAGCATGTTCCAACAGAACATGGCGCAGGTGGTCGACGGCCACACTGGCCTGGAGCATGCGCTGCCCATCGATATCGTTTACGACGACGTCAAGCAGTTGTGGAGCCAGACCCAGGTGGGCTACACGCCCACGCTGAATGTGGCCTACGGCGGCCTGGATGGGGAGCACTATTGGTACGCCCGAACCGATGTGTGGCAACACCCCCTGCTGAGCCGCTACGTGCCTGCGGGCATCCTGCAGTCGCGCGCGGTGCGCCGCCCCACGGCACCAGAAGAAGACTTCAATGTGATTCGGGTGGCGCGCACCGCTGCTGAGCTGCAGCGCGCGGGCGTGCCGGCCATGATCGGCGCGCACGGTCAGCGCGAGGGCCTGGGCAGCCATTGGGAGATGTGGATGTTCGCCCTGGGCGGCATGAGCCCTCTGGAGGCGCTGCGCACTGCGACACTGAACCCGGCGCGCCATTTCGGGCTGGATGCAGACTTGGGCAGCCTGGAAGTGGGCAAGCTGGCCGACCTGGTGGTGATCAAGGGCGATGTGCTTAAGGATATTCGCCAAAGCGACCGCATCAGCCATGTGATGCAAAACGGGCGCTTGTTTGAGGCGGCGACCCTGGCCGAAATTGTCTCGCGCAAGCGACCTCGGGCACCGCTGTTCTTTGAAGGGCAGCCGGGCCCTGGCCTTTTGTCCACCGATCCGCACTTCTACTGCGCAGGGCACTGAAAGATGAGCGAATCCAAGCTTCACCACGATACCCAGCCCGAAGCTGATGTGCTGATCGTGCATGGCCCGCTGCAGCCGGCCTCAGTTCTGGTCCTGGACTCGCCTCACTCGGGCCGAGTGATGCCGGCGGACTTCCGCGCAGCGCTCTCACACGAAGACCTGCGCGACGGGGAAGATGAGTACATCGACGAGCTCTATTGGCCAGCGGCTGAGCTCGGTATTCCGGTGTTGGCAGCGCAATTTCCGCGTACCTACATCGACGCCAATCGCCATGCAGCCGACATCGACCTCGACTTGCTGGATGCACCATGGCCCCACCACCACGAGCCCAGTGGCAAGGCCGGCATTGGAAAGGCACTGCTGTGGCGCACGCTTGATGATGGCCGCAACATCTACAACCGGCAGCTAAGCGTTGCGGAAGTGGCTTCTCGGATTGAACGCTTTCACCAGCCCTATCACCGAACGCTGCGCCAGTTGATGGACGCCGCGCACCATGCCCACGGCCAGGTGGTGCACATCAATTGCCATTCGATGAATGCGGTGGCCGGTGTGATGGGCGAGGGCGGTGCGGGCACGGCGCGGGCAGATTTTGTCTTGGGTGATCGGCATGGCACCACCTGCAGCGCGGAGGTCACGCACTTCGTGCGCGATCAATTGCTCGCCCACGGCTACAGCGTCAAGATCAACGACCCATTTGCCGGCGTCGAACTCGTCCGGGCCTATTCAAACCCCGCTATCGGGCGCCACAGCCTGCAGTTGGAGATCAACAAGCGCCTTTACATGGATCAAGGCACGGGCCTGAAGCTTGCACACTTTGCTGTGCTGCAGCGGCAGCTGATGCAGATGCTGCGCGCGATGCAGCAGCATTTTGGTTGAGATCCGAACCCCGTGAAGGCCGTCTCCTTCGCGCAAGCCCTGCGCTTCTGGCTGAAGTTGGGCTTCATCAGCTTCGGTGGGCCCGCCGGTCAGATTGCGATCATGCATGCCGAGCTGGTCGAGCGCCGATGCTGGATCAGCGAGGCGCGATTCCTGCACGCACTGAACTACTGCATGCTGCTGCCCGGGCCGGAAGCGCAGCAGCTGGCGACCTACATGGGCTGGCTGATGCACCGGACCTGGGGCGGCATCGTGGCGGGCGTGCTTTTCGTGTTGCCGTCCTTGCTGATCCTGATCGGGCTGAGCTGGGTGTACCTGCGATTCGGCGATGTACCCCTTGTGGCCGGAGCGTTCTATGGGCTCAAGCCCGCAGTCACCGCCTTGGTGGCGCATGCGGCCCACCGCATCGGTATGCGGGTGCTGAAGAACCGGTGGATGTGGGCCTTGGCATCGGCCTCGTTCCTGGCGATCGCGGTGCTGGATACCCCGTTCCCCGCCATCGTGGCAGCCGCGGCACTTGCCGGATGGTGGGGGGCACGGATCTGGCCGCAGGTTTTTGCACCTGGATCGGCGCTGGCCGTACCACCAAAGGGCCAACCGGCGGATGCTCAGGCAGATGATCATGGCGATCCGCAGGCGGGCGGACACCCAGGACTGGACTCAGCCGCTCAATCTACGCTTGGAGGCGCCTTGCGGGTGCTGGCCATAGGCGTGGGTCTGTGGGCCATTGGTATGGCCACCATCACGCTGGTGTTTGGGTGGGGCTCGACCTTGCCGCAGATGGCCTGGTTCTTCACCAAATCGGCCTTGCTGACCTTTGGAGGTGCGTATGCGGTGCTGCCCTATGTGTTTCAGGGCGCAGTGGACACTCACCAGTGGGTGAGTGCGGCACAGATGATGGACGGCTTGGCGCTGGGCGAAACCACGCCCGGGCCCTTGATCATGGTGGTGGCCTTCGTGGGCTTCGTGGG
>Ga0194133_10004462_pt1 | contig 18740 bp, 22 predicted proteins | sample TA2KigOf40mmetaG_FD_155448 | JGI IMG/M metagenome (GOLD analysis project Ga0194133, IMG submission 155448) | Freshwater microbial communities from Lake Tanganyika, Tanzania - TA2015055 Kigoma Offshore 40m | ecosystem: Environmental > Aquatic > Freshwater > Lake | place: Tanzania: Lake... | reverse complement strand
CTTAAAGAGCAAGTGGTGCGGATGGGACTCTCTCCCGCCTGGTTTCTTGTTTCCAGTTAAAGAACAAGTGGCGAGCCTGAGTTTCTTAGGAGGTTGACAACAACCTCCTTTTTTAGTATGATATATAAGAGGCGTTTTGATTATTTTTTTATAAATGAACATAATCTCTGGAAATTGTGCCGGTGCTTTTAGTGGATTTCTGGCACACCTTGCTTGGATGGAGGTATCTGATAATATTGAAAATGAAATAAATCTGTATCTTCACGCAAGAAATAAAACTCATTATCCAGGAAATAGTTATTCCAACTATCAGTGGATATCTTCTTCGCAAGTTAATAACTTTAGTGAAATCTTAGAGGAAAATTTACTTCATAAGTTTTTTGAAAAAAATGACTACACTACAGGAAATTTTCCTTCAGAATTTACTTACTTTGAAACATATCCCGCAGATGTCAAAGATATAATAAAAAAATATCCAAAAAGTTTAAAGTATGATGGAAGAGGAGGATTAAAAAATCAATATGATGATTTAGAGCATTTAACTTTAACCAGAGAGGCATTTAATAAACATTGGAATAAATTTAAATTTACCAACGAGTTTAATCAAAAAGTAAAGGAGGAAGAAAAAATAATTGAAGGTAAAAAAGTTATGTGTTTAATGCTTCGTCAGTCAGAGCATTATGTTGGTGTCACTGAGGGATACAAGTGGGGCGGACCAAATGTTTTAAAACATGCAATTGAAACAGTTGAAAGTAAAATAGATGACTATGATGCTATTCTTTTAACCACACAAGTTGGACCATTTTTGGATAAATTTATTGAAATCTTTGGGGATAAATGCATTTATACTGAAAGAGAAAGATTTGACTCTGATACTGATTGGAAAGGTGGTAGATATGCACATACTCCAATGACTGATGAAGAGTATGAAATTGAATATCAAAATGCAATGTTAGACGTTTTGCTTTCAAGTAAAACTGATTTATTGATTGGTGGAAGTAGTAATATGTTTCTTGCTGCCTTATGCATGAATCCAAAAGTTCAATTTGATGTTTTTTGTAAAGCTAATGGTCTGTAATTAAAAGTCATGAAAAAGAAATTTAATTTAGTTGGAAATACTTTTACTCATCTCACAAATGGGAATAAAGGATATTCTGTTCACGGAAAGAAGTCTAAGTATATTGAATGGGTTTCAAGTGGAGGTGACGGAACCTTTTACATTGATAGTACTATTGGTGTAGGTATCAGTGATAATATGCCAGGTCCAAAATATGGATGGTTGTTGGAATCTAAAATTTTTACTCCTCAAATTGTTGATTCAGTTCAAAATTATTGGGAAAAGTATCTAGAAGTCTTTGATGTCATCTTTACTCATAATCAAGAGTTGTTGAAACTCGATCCAAAATTTAAATGGTGTCCTGCCCAAGGATTTTGGATTAAGGAGCCAAAAATTTATGAGAAGACGAAAATGATTTCAATGATTTCGTCTAATAAGAGTATGTGTTCTGGACATCGCCATCGTCTTGAATGGGTTGAAAGATTGTGGGGCCAAGTCGATATGTATGGACGTGGTTTCAATGAGATCACCAATAAAGAGGATGGTTTATGCGACTATATGTTTTCGGTGGCCATTGAGAATGGTCAGTACGAAACATATTTTACAGAAAAAATTCTTGACTGCTTTGCAACAGGAACTATTCCTGTCTACCTTGGTGCTCCTGACATTGGGAATTACTTTAATAAAGATGGTATTATTGATCTTACCGAAGAGTTTGATGTATCGGAGGAAATATATTATTCCAAAATGGATGCTATCAAAGACAATCTTGAAAGAGCAAAGTCCATGGAAATTCTAGAGGATTTCCTCTGGACAAATTATTTTGTTTGATTTAATACAATGAAAGTTTGTTTTTATAGTGAAGGACACTTGGGGGATCTTCTGCTTCAACTTCCCCTCATTGATATTTTAATAAAAAAATATCCAGATAATGAGTATTATTATTATTCTCATGGGAGTAATACTTTTTTTCATGATCTTTTGATCACTATTGTTGATAATCTGATTCCTACATCAGTTATGAACGGAGATATAAATGTTCCAACATGGGCATGTAACTCTCAATATGAGCAGTTCAAGCAAGAAATCCCTGAGGGGAACTTCTTTCAGGACTATTTTTCGATGCAAAAATATTTTTTCCCAAAGATAATGGGATTGCACGGATTTGATATTGAAATTCCAGATGATCTTGGAATTGACTTTGATTATAAACCCCCCCTCCTAATCAAAGAATCTATCAAACCATTTAGTTCTAGTAAAGAAAAAAATGTAATGTTGTTCAATCAAATACCAAGATCTGGGCAAACTGATGCCAATGGATATGGAGAATATCTAGTCAAACTATCAAGTGATTATCCAGAGTATAATTTCTTTTACACTAACGAGGAAGATATAATATTCAAAAACAAAAATTTATATTATACTCCGGATGTGTTTGGTAGGCATTCGTGTGATATTTTGTATAATGCTTATTTAAGTCAATATTGCAAATACATTGGTGGACGTGTTAGTGGTCCATATATGTTTTCTTCAATGCATAATATGAATGTACTTGATAAAGAAAAAACAATCATATCGCAAATAAATTCCTACATGGGAGTAGAAACTTTTTTCAACAAAGACATTTATAAAGCAAAAAACATTCAATCAGCATCTACTGATGCTACTTTTCAAATATTAAATAAAGAAATTTTAGGAGAGTCATGAGTAAGTTTGGAATCCTAATCGATCAGTGTATCGAAGAAACTATTAATGAGGTGTTATCTTGTAGAGAGTTGCCTGATGTTGAATACATTGAAACAGATAATCTTGGAGAAGTTGTGGAAAAACTTTCAATCTTACATACACGTATGTGGATGTTAGAGGATGCAATTCAAGAGGCAAAAACTGATGAGGAAATTGCTGAGTTAAAAAGAAAAATTGATATTTGTTTTAAAGTAAAGCGTCCTCGTTTAGTGCAGGCAGTAAATCTACTTGTTGATCATGCAATTGCAACAGGGAGATCTCTACGTGAAGACTCTGTAAAACTTTATAAAGGTGTAGAATGAAAATCTGTTTAATCAATCAACCGGCAGGAATTGGTGACGTATTTTTTCTTCAATATATTGCAAGAAAATATCTGTCAATGGGATATAAAGTAATCTGGCCTTTGCAGGAAAGATTGCTTTGGATTAAAGATTATATTACTGATATTGATTTTTGCTCTCAAAATGATAACTTTCCTGGAAAAGAATATTATGGTCAACTAGGGATCATTCAATCCTCCCAATTTATTTACTTGGGTATGGATATGATTCATCATTGGCAAAATGATTTTGAAATTTCGGAGTCTGAAACTTGCATGTGTATGCACGCAAAGTATCTTCAACTCTTTCTTGATTGGAACAAGTGGTCTGAGGGATTTAAGTTTACGAGAAACATTGAAAGAGAAAATGATCTTTATTACAACATATTAGGTCTCAAAGATGATAGCGAATATGTATTTGTCAATCGCTACGCTAATACTGACATTAAAAAAAATACTGTCTTGAAGTTTCCTGATTTTAATCTCCCTATTGTGGAAAACGATATTAATTATTGTCTATTTGATTATTGTAAAGTTCTTGAAAATGCAAAAGAAATCCATACAGTTCATACCTCTGTTCCATATTTGATTGATGTTCTTAATATCAAAGCAGAAAAGTATTTGATGTATCAGGGTATTCACAATGATAATATCAAGTACATTCCTTTCTTAAATACAAATCCAGTGTACGTTCCGAATAGTTAAAAAAATGTACTTTGAAAAAAGACCCTGGGGAACTTTTGAAACTTTGTGTGATTCGGATTCCTACAAAGTGAAAAGAATTTCTGTAAATGCAAATCAATCTTTTTCGCTTCAATACCATAATCATCGTTGGGAAGACTGGATCATTGTTCAAGGAAGTGGTATAATTAACGACGGATGGGAAATAAGAAACTGCGTTGTTGGCGATAGATTTCATATTCCGCCTAAAAATATTCATCGCGCCACTGCTGGATCTGATGGTTTAGTTTTTATTGAAGTTCAACGTGGTTCTTGTGATGAAAATGACATAGTAAGACTTGAAGATAGTTATGGTAGAGTTGTGTAATTTATTTTTTTATGTTATAGTGCTTTTAAATTAGTAATAAAAAAAATGAATCGTATAGAAAATTATTCCGAATTAGAGAGTCGGATAGTTTACTGGTTAAAAGATTACACAGTAAACAATAATATTAAAGCATTTGTTATTGGTGTTTCTGGTGGAATTGATTCTGCTGTTTCATCTACACTAGCTGCTAAAACTGGTCTTCCCACTTATGCATTGGGAATGCCCATCCATCAAAAATCTGAACAAGAAACTCTTTCTGATGCACATTTGAATTGGTTGGAAGCAAACTTTCCAAATGTAATTATCAATAAGTTTGACCTGACACAAGTTTTTGACACCTTTCAAGTTACTATGAAAGAATTTGGAACTGATAAACTTGCTCTTGCAAACAGTCGCTCACGTCTTCGTATGGTGACCCTTTATCAGGTTGCTACTTCTGTTGGTGGTATTGTTGTTGGCACTGGTAATAAAGTTGAAGATTATGGTGTAGGATTCTACACTAAGTATGGTGATGGTGGTATTGATATTGCTCCAATTGCCGATCTTTATAAGACTGAGGTGTGGGAACTTGGCAGACACCTAGGAGTTGATCAGCGTATTATTGAGGCATCTCCAACTGATGGTTTGTGGGATGATGGAAGAACTGATGAGGATCAAATCGGAACTTCGTATGAAATGCTTGAATGGGTTATGGAAAATGGGCTTAGTGAAGATCCTATGTTCCTAAACCAAGAACAGACAAATGCTATTAATGTCTATCAAAAGTTTAATAGTCAAAACAAACATAAAATGATTTCAATCCCAACATTTAAACTATGAGTGTTTGTCTTACATTAAGTAATAAAGTTTCTGATGAGAGTTGGAAAAAGAAAGTACCACCAATAGATGGTTTTGGTACTGAGGGTATAGGATCCATGATGCAGTATCATCTACTCTTGGGGTTTCTATCTGACTCCCTTGGGGTAGATTTTACTTATCCTGGTTCTACTAATTTTGCTCACTACTCATACACTGGTTCTTCCGCAGAAGAATATTTTCAATCCATTGATAGATTTTTTAATCTTCCAAATCTTGAACAAGAATGGGATGAAGTTATTTCAGTTTCTGAAATAACAAAAGATCTGCTTTCTCATATAGAAGGAAGTAAAAGTGATGATAAGAAAACTTTGATTAATCTTTTAAATTGTCATCGACAAATAGAAGATATATGTAGACAAAATATGTCTGATATTTTTACTTACGATAGAGTTTTTAAAATTAAAAATAATCTACTCTTCGATGGTAAAAAATATTTTGAAGAGGGATTAAACGTTTCTCTTCATCTAAGAACAGCAAATCCAAATGATCTTCCGCAAGAAATATCGTCCCCTCTTAGAGAATTGTATGTTTTTGAAAAAGATTTTATTCGATATGAGAATCTTGTAAACTCTTTAAAAACGAATATAGAACAAAAACAAATCATTCTACACATTCATTCTCAGGGATTTACAACAGATTTTTCTGAATTTTTAAAACTTAAAACAGATGAGTTTAAAATCAAACTTCATATTGATGACCATCCAACAAGTGATATATATCACATGGCAAACGCAGATCTTTTAATAATGTCTAATAGTTCTTTTTCTTGGATTGCTTCTTTGCTAAATCCAAATCAAAAAATTGTAAGAGATAACTTTACAAACGGATCGTTTGTACATAATTCTCTCAAAACAAACTATGATTATACTTTTTTTAATTGAACTATGAGAGCAACTATAAATGAAGTTGAAAATTTTTGGAATAGTAGACCTTGTAATATTAGGCATTCTAAAAAAGATATTGGAACTAAAGAATATTTTGATGAAGTTGAAAAGAAAAAATTTTTTGTTGAACCTCATATAAAATCTTTTTCTAAGTTTAATGAATGGAACGGGAAAAAGGTTTTAGAAATAGGATGTGGATTAGCCACCGCAGGTATAAATTTTGCTAAGTATGGTGCAGATTATACTGGTGTTGAACTTTCTTCTGAGAGTTTAGAACTTGCAAAAAAACGATTTGAGGTCTATAATCAAAAAGGTGATTTGTATCAAGGAAATGCTGAAAACCTTTCTGACTTTCTTCCAGATGAGAAATATCATTTAGTATATTCTTGGGGTGTGATTCATCATACACCACATCCAGAGAGAGTTATTGAACAAGTTTCTAATTACTTAACGAAAGACGGTGTTTTTAAACTAATGATGTATGCGTCAAACTCTTGGAAGAACTATATGATTAGTATTGGACTTGATCAACCAGAGGCACAATATGGATGTCCAATTGCTTATACATATACTGAAGAAGAAATTTACGACTTATTATCTGAGCATTTCGATGTGATCTCTATTGAGAGAGATCATATTTTTCCCTATCAAATAGAACCATATAAACGAGGGGAGTATATAAAACAACCTTGGTTTGATGTAATGCCTGATGATATGTTCAAGGTTTTAGAAAAAAAATTAGGGTGGCATTTACTAATAACCGCCAAACTGAAAGGAGATTGACTATGAAAATTGGAGTAATTGGCGCTGGAAGACTTGGAATTTGTTTTGCACTTTTATGCGAGTCTGCTGGATATGACGTTTTAGTTTCGGATGTTAGGGAAGATTATGTTAATGATCTGAATAATCGTAAAATTATTACGAACGAACCAGAGGTAGAAAATCTTCTTCGTGTTGCTAAAAACTTTAGAGCAACAACAAATAATGAAGAAGTAATTGATGAATGTGATTTAATTTATACTTTAGTTGCAACACCATCTAGAGAAGATGGGTCTTATGATATTTCATCCGTTTGGAAAGTCATTGAAAATTTTAAGCAGAAAAATTCTACTTCTAGAAAATATTTTGTTATTGGATGTACAACTAATCCTGGTGATTGTGATAAGTTTAGAGAAGCACTCCCTAAAAATATAAAAGTATTTTATAATCCGGAATTTATTGCTCAAGGATCAATTATTAGTGATCTTCGTAACGCTGATATGGTTCTCCTTGGAGTTGATTCTAAAGATAATACTGATGATAAAACTATTTCAGATATTCGTTCATTGTATGAAAAAATTCAAACAACAAGAGCTATTATCTGCACGATGTCTACCACTGCCGCTGAGATCACAAAAATTGCGGTCAATTGTTATTTGACTACCAAAATCAGTTATGCAAACATGTTAGGAGATGTGCTTCATTTGGTTGGATGCGGAGATGAAATAGTTGGTGTTTTGAATGCAGTTGGAACTGATAGTAGAGTTGGTAGAAAATATCTTAAGTATGGATTTGGATATGGTGGACCCTGTTTACCTAGGGATAATAGAGCATTTGCTGCTTTTGCTAAGAGTGTTGGGTTAGAATATAATTTAGGATATGTTACAGATGAAATTAATAATCAACATGCAAAGTTTGTTTGTGATTTTTATGCTAAAATGAATGGAAAAGATCTACCATTTTATTTTGATTCAATTACATATAAAAAAGACACTGATATTTTAACAGAGAGTCAGCAATATCGTTTATGCACGGATCTTCTTGATCGTGGATATAAGGTATACATTAAAAATGACAGTAGAGTCACTCCTCAAGTATGTGATGAACTTTTAGGTAGATACAAAGAAAAAGTTCAATTTGTTGATGACATAAAATATATTACAGAACCAATTTTTATTGTAAATTTATGAATAGTGTTGTGAATATAAAGTACTTGAGTATTAAATCTGTAGATCAAATTAAAGAAATTTTAGATTCAATCAATACAGAGGAATATTCTTTAGTAAATTATGTGTGGACAGAGTATGGGTTTCACCCAACATTTTTTAATGAGTTGTTCATAGATTTTTTTAGAGATATAAAAGGTCCTAAAATTGCTTTTTGTTTTCCTGGGCATGAAGTTTTTTATGAAAAATATGTAGATATTTTGGTTACCTTAGATGGATTTATTGATACATCAAAAGCTTATAAAGATAATCAAGAAACAGAACTTTTATTAAATAACTTTAAGACAATTTCTGATAGAGGTATTGCTTTTTGGTATACTCTTAGAAACTTTGATGAGGATCTATACGAGGAGGCATTTTCTGGATATGTGTTTAGAAATATTTTGTATCCCATTGGTAAAGATCTTCATTGGAAATTAGGGTGGCCACCTGGACCTGGACACAAGTACGCTGAAGGTGAAGATGGAACATGGTATTTACCATCATGTAAATACCATGAGCAGGGAGTCCAGGCTTATGATTTAGAGTTGTGGGATTCTACTTTTAAAAGGGGAACAGGATTAGATATTAAAAATTATAATACTTTTTTTGTAAAGAATAGTTGGAAAACTAGAAATTACGGATCAGTAAATGTCAATGACTATTTGGTTGGAAAAGAGGGAATCTCTGGAGATCTCGGGTTTGGAAGTATAGAGTTCGACATATACGCAAAGGTAGTTGACTTTCATATTAGTAATAAGATAAACCTCGTTGTTATTAACGATTTAGTTAAGTTTCCAGTTGTTGAAAATGAATATATTACATATATTGATATGATTGGATTTTTAGATGTTAGGTTATTCTTGACTATTGTAAATGATTCAAAAACGTTTATAAACACTGGCACCAGTCCTGGAGATTTAGCTGCATATTACTGTGATACTAATCAGGTTATTGTTGGAGATTCTTCAATTCAAAATAGAACAAGATTTACAGATACTATTCTAAAAGAAAAAAATAAAAAAGTTTTTAGATTTTACAAGGAACAAAATAATTTTGAAGAATTATTTTTATTTTTAAAAAATTCATTTGATTTTTGACTAATGAAAACCGCACTTATTACTGGTATTACTGGACAAGATGGATCATATCTTGCTGAGTTTCTTTTAGAAAAAGGATACGAAGTACATGGTATTATTAGAAGATCATCTTCTATCAATACTAGTCGGATAGACCACATTTTCAAAAAAATACAACTTCATTATGGAGATCTTACTGATTCCACAAATCTTGTAAGAATCATTCAGAAAGTTCAACCTGATGAAATCTATAATCTAGGCGCCCAAAGTCATGTAAAAGTTTCTTTTGAAATGCCAGAGTACACTGGTGTAGTTGATGGGTTAGGAACTCTTCGTATTCTTGAAGCAGTTCGTCTCCTTGGAATGGAAAAGAAAACCAGAATCTATCAAGCATCAACCTCGGAAATGTTTGGTAAAGTTCAAGAAATCCCACAAAAAGAAACCACACCTTTTTATCCCAGATCTCCATATGGGTGCTCAAAAGTATACGCATATTGGGTGACAAAAAATTATAGAGAAGCATATGAAATGTATGCTTGTAGTGGGATTCTTTTTAATCACGAATCTCCACGTAGAGGAGAAACATTTGTCACTAGAAAGATTGTTAGGGGATTAAAGTCCATTAGTGAAGGCACACAAGAAGTTTTGGTTCTTGGTAATCTAGATGCAAAACGTGACTGGGGACATGCAAAGGATTATGTCCGTGCAATGTGGTTAATGTTGCAGCAAGAAGTCCCAGATGATTATGTGATTGCAACACAAAAACAATATTCTGTTCGTAGGTTTGTTGAGATTGCAGCTCCTTATTTTGGCATGAACATTGTTTGGCAAGGTTCTGGTGATGATGAGATTGGAATTGATGCTGTTAGTGGAAAAACAATCGTTAAAGTAAACTCAAAGTATTATAGACCATCTGAGGTTGATACTTTGCTTGGAGATGCCACCAAAGCAAAAGATGAATTAGGTTGGGAACCAAATATTTCTTTCGATCAACTAGTAGAGGACATGTGCAAAAATGAACCTTGATAGTAGAATATTTGTTGCGGGACATAGAGGACTTGTTGGATCATCAATCGTTCGTTCTCTACAAAACAACGGATATTCGAATCTAATTTTTGCATCAAGAAAAGATCTTGATCTTAGAAATGATGCTGCAACTCTTGATTTCTTTCATTCTACACGACCAGAATATGTATTTTTAGCTGCCGCAAAGTGTGGTGGAATCAAAGACAATATTAACAATCCCGTTCAGTTTCTTGAAGACAATCTTAGAATCCAGAATAGTGTTATTTCCTCTGCATATAAGTCTGATATTAAAAAACTATTATTTCTGGGAACTGCTTGTGTATATCCAAAAGATTGTGTACAACCAATAAGTGAAGATCGTTTACTTTCTGGTCATTTGGAATCAATCAATGAATCTTATGCAGTTGCTAAGATTGCTGGAATCAAACTTTGTCAAGCATATAATAAACAATATAAGACAAACTTTATTTCAGCTCAACCATCTAATGTGTATGGTCCAAATGATAATTTTGATCTAGAATCAAGTCATGTTATTGCCGCTCTGATTCATCGTCTTCATAAAGCAAAACAAAGTGATCAAAGATCAATTGATTGTTGGGGGACTGGTGACGCTAGACGAGAGTTCATTTATGTAGATGACCTTGCAGAAGCACTTATCTTTTTGATGCACTATTATCATGATAATGAAATAATCAACGTGGGTATTGGCGAAGATGTATCCATCAAGGAACTTGTCGAACACCTTGTAAACGTGGTAGAATATCGGGGAGAAATAAACTGGGATACTACAAAACCCGAGGGTATGAAGCAGAGACTTCTTGACGTAAAAAAACTAATAAACCTTGGTTGGCAATCAAAAATACCTCTTAACCAAGGTCTTCGTTTAACCTATGACTATTTTAAACAGGAGAAAAAATGACTTATTGGCCACTTATAGAAGATGCGATAACTTTAAAGGATCGTTTGAAAATGGCATTGTTTGTATTGAGAAGTAGTAGATTAACCAATGGACCTAAGGTTAAAGAATTTGAAAAAGTATGGTCTGAATGGTTGGGTGTTAAGCATTCACTTTATGTTTCATCGGGAAGCACTGCTAATACACTTTTAGTTTCTTCTGTCAAAGAACTATATGGTCTGAATGATGGTGATAAAGTTCTTGTTCCTGCTTGTACTTGGATGACGAATATTGCTCCTGTGATTCAGGCAGGATTGCAACCTATTTTTTGTGATGTTAATCTTAATAATTTTTCTTTTGATGTTGATGAACTTAAATACGTTGCAGAACAACATCCAGACATCAAAGCAGTTTTTGTCACTCATTTGATCGGACTGTCATCCAACGTAGAGGCAGTTCGTGAAATCTTTCCCAATGCATTGATTCTTGAAGACATTTGTGAGTCTCATGGAGTAAAGGGCCCTGATGGTAAAAAACGTGGCGTAGATTCTGTTGGATCAACATTCAGTTTTTACTTTGGACATCACATGACTACGATTGAAGGTGGTGTAGTCTGTACAAACAATACTGAACTCTATGAGGTTATGCGGATGAAACGTAGTCATGGCATGGCTAGGGAAGCATCGCCCCAAGTGTTTCAACAATATGCCAATCAAAATCCTGATATTGATCCTGCATTTTTGTTTGTTACGGAGGGGTATAATCTGAGAAATCATGAAGTATGTGCGGTCTTGGGTCTTTCTCAAATAAAAAGACTTGATAAAAATATTGAAATTAGAAAAAATAATTATAAGTATTGGTTAGATAAAGTGAGTCAAACAAAAGACACTTATTATCTTCCCGAATATCAAGAAGGTAATAGTAGTTTTTGTTTTCCAATCATTTCAAAAGATCCAAATAGAAATCAGATAATTAAAAATGAGTGTAAGGCAAATGGTATTGAGTACCGCCCAATTATTAGTGGCAATATTCTAATGCATCCTGCATTTAGAAAGTATCAACTTTGCACATCAAAAGAATATTCTAATGCAAGTATTCTTCATAAAAATGGAATGTATGTGGGCAACAGTCAATTCGTCAACAACCAAAAAATTGATAGACTTCTCTCTATAATGGGAGTATAATGTCAGTAATAAATATTGAAAATCATTAATCGACAATGGAGAAATGAACATGAGTCAACATAAAAAGACTGCTCTTGTCTTTGGTGCAGGTGGATTTATTGGAAGTCATATGGTAAAAAGACTTCGCAGCGAGGGGTACTGGGTCCGTGGTGTTGACCTTAAATATCCAGAATATTCAGAAACCGAAGCAAATGAATTTATTGTGGGAAATCTCACAGACTTTGATTTCACAAGCAGAACAATTGAATATAGGGGAGAGTCTGGTAATTTTCACAACCTAGTTCCAGATCAGTATGTAGATACCTTTGATGAAATTTATCAATATGCTGCTGATATGGGTGGCGCAGGGTATATTTTCAGTGGAGATAATGACTCTGAGGTGATGTATAATTCTGCAAGTATTAATCTTAATTTGTTAAAATCCCAACTTGATTTGAATAAAAAGAAAAAAGTTAATAAGACTAAAATTTTCTACAGCAGCAGTGCCTGTATGTATCCTGAGTATGCTCAGATGGATGTAGATAATCCTGGATTGAAAGAGAGTGATGCTTATCCTGCTGGACCTGATTCTGAGTATGGGTGGGAAAAACTATTCTCAGAGCGTCTATATTTGACCTTTAATCGGAATCACGGTATTCCTGTTCGTATTGCTCGATTCCATAACATCTATGGTCCAGATAGCACATGGGATGGTGGTAAAGAAAAGTCTCCTGCTGCAATGTGTCGAAAGGTTGCTTATGCTGAAGATGGTGGAACCATTGATGTGTGGGGTGATGGTGAGCAGACTCGTTCATTTTTATTCATTGATGAATGTATTGAAGCAACACGTCGTCTGATGGATTCTGATTTCCTTGGTCCTATCAATATTGGTTCGGAAGAAATGGTAACCATCAATCAGTTGGTTGAAACTGTTGCTAAGGTTGCAGGTAAGACTATTAATATTAATCATATCGATGGTCCTTTGGGAGTACGTGGTCGTAATTCTAATAACGATCTGATTCGTGAAAAACTGCAATGGGATTATGGTATGTCTCTGGAAGAAGGTATTGGTAAAACATATGCCTGGATCTTTTCACAAATTGAAGAAAAAAATGAGAGACTGTATTATCGTGAACCACTCCCAATCTTCTCAAACTGATTTCATTTTAGGAAATAACTTGTGATTGGATATAATAGACTTGGAACAAATGGTCGCCTAGGAAATCAAATGTTCCAATATGCAGCACTTAGAGGAATCGCTGCAAATAATAATCTTGATTGGTGTATTCCGTCAGAAGATACGCCAAACTACGCAAACTATGGATTGTTTGATGCGTTTAAACTGACTAATGTAAAACATGTTGGTCTTATCGATGGTCCAACTCACGATGAGCCTGGATTTGATTTTGATGAGAACTTGTTTAATAACTGTCCCGATGATATCAATATTGACGGTTATCGTCAAACTGAAAAATATTTTAAAGGTATTGCATCTTCAATCAGAGAGGACTTTGAATTTAAAGATGAAATCTATGAACCTTGTAAAGAGTTTATAGATCAGTTTAATGATGATATTATTCTTCTTCATATTCGTAGAGGAGATAATGTTGGTCGTCCAGAATCATATCCAATGCCCACGGTTGATCATTATGAATATTTGTTGGAGAAACACTTTAATAATGATCGACCAATTTTAATTTGTTCTGATGATCTTGACTGGGTAAAGGAACAAAAACTTTTTAAAGATGATCGTTTTTATCTCTCAGAAACTAGAGTTTATTATTCGCACCAAACTCTAAATGGTGCAGGGCAAATGGAGACATCTTTGATTCCTTATTATGACTTGTGTCTAATGACAATGTGTAACGATGCAATCATTGCAAACAGCTCTCTTTCCTGGTGGGGAGCATGGTTACAAAAAAATCCAAATAAAAAAGTGATTGCCCAAACACCATGGTTTGGACCTAAACTTGCCTTTAATAATCTAAAAGATTTGATTCCAGAATCTTGGATTGTTGAAGCAATCCCAGAAGAGAGGATACAAAAATGATGGACTTAACTTTTTTGATTCCTATTAGAATTGAATCTGAAGACAGATTAAAGAATGTCATATCTTCCGTCTGCTATTTGCTTCGACATATTCCTGCCAAAGTTATTGTAAAGGAAGTTTCTAGTAAACCAACTTTTAAGTTTAGGGCAGTACCAGAAATAACAAAGTATGTCAGTGTAGATAATCTAACTTATCTCTATGAAGAATCCCATGAAGAACTTTTTTGTAAAAGTAAAGTATTAAATGATCTAATAGTAGCATCAGACACGAAAGTTGTTGCTAACTATGATGCTGATTGTATTCTTCCAATCTCATCGTATCATCAAGCGTATGATGCAATTAACAATAATCAAGTAGATGTGGTGTATCCATATGGTTGTGGGATTTATCAGTGGAGGGCAGAGTATGATCCAGGTATCTATGAGGAGTTTGTAAATACTCTTGATGTCTCTGTTCTTGATAAAAGAAAAGTTCTTTATAACTCAACCATCGGGTGGACTCAATTTGTTAATAGGCAAAAATATATTGATTCCTACATGATGAATGAGAACTTTATTTCTTGGGGTTGCGAAGACTCTGAGTTTTATTATCGTATGAGTATGTTGGGAAATCGCATTGCAAGAATCGATGGATATATCTATCATTTGGAACATAGCAGAACTCATAACTCTTGGTTTAGTAATCCAAATTTTCCAAACAATAATGATCTTTGGAATCATATTAATACTCTTGACAGAGATCAATTAATTGAATACTATGAAGGTCAGGAGTATGTTAAAACACGTAGAAGGCAACTGAAATGATTGGATGCAATGCACTAGGAAGAATGGGACGTTTGGCTAATCAAATGTTTCAGTATGCCTCTCTCAAAGGTATTGCAAGAAATGTTGGAGCAGATATTATCATTCCTAATTATACACAAGCAGTAAATGACGGTATTGGTAATATGTTAAGAACAGAATTATTTGATTCTTTTGATCTACGAGTAAATGTTGGACTACTTCATAATGGTCATGCACCCGTGGTAAATGAAAGGTTTTTTCATTTTGATGAGGGACTCTTTCGCCTTTGTCCAGATCATGTAACTCTTCATGGATACTTTCAAACAGAAAAGTATTTTAAACATATTGAGGGTGAGATTAGAGATGACTTTACTTTCAATGATGAAATATTGAAACCTTGTAAAGAAATGATATCTTCTGTTGAAAATCCTGTTGCTCTGCATGTTCGCAGAACGGACTACCTGGTTAATAGTGGGAATCATTTTAATCTACCTCTTTCTTATTATGAAGAAGCATTAAAACTATTTGATGGTAGAAATATCATTGTATTTTCTGATGATTCTACTTGGTGTAAAAAACAAGAAATATTTTCTGATGACCGTTTTATGGTTTCTGAAAATACAGACAATAGAGTTGATCTCTGTTTAATGTCTCTTTGTAATGATTTTATTATTGCTAACTCTACTTTTTCTTGGTGGGGAGCATGGTTATCATCTAATCAAAATAAACAAATCATTGCACCATCAACTTGGTTTGGACCAAATAACTCTCACCTAGACACAAAAGATTTGATCCCTGATAGTTGGAAAATTTTATCCGTTTAAAATGTATACTGCGTCTTGCCCACTAAGAGTATCTCTGTTTGGAGGATCCACAGACAATCCACATTTTGTTGAAAAATATGGGAGAGGATCTGTCATTAGTTTTACTTGTGACTTAAAAACTTATATTACTTTACATGAAGATAGTATTGGGTATAATAAAGAGGCTCATAAGTATGTCATCAATTATTCAAGAAGAGAAGAATGTGAAACTATTGATGAAATCAAAAATGATCCAATCCGAGTTGTACTAAAACACTTTGAACTGCCCCCTGTCTGCGTATCTCTTATGAGTGATATCTACTCACAGGGTAGTGGATTGGCATCATCATCCTCTTACATTATTAACTTAATAAAGTGTGTATCGATGTTTAGGGATTTAAATCTAACAGACATTGAAATATGTAATCTTGCATATGACTTAGAAAGACAATTCAATCCTTATTGTGGATATCAAGATCCTTATGGGTGTGGGATTGGTGGATTTAAAAAAATAGATTTTGAAAGAGGTGGTATTGTAAAGTATAACTTTTTACAAACTCAATTTTTTAGTGAGTGTGATATGCATTTGGTTTTTACAGGAGTCACAAGAAATTCAAAAAATGTTCTTAAAGATGTAACCAACAATCTTGATAAAGTTGAACCAATGTTAGATCTTGTAGAACAAGCATATTCATATTTGTTAAATAATAATTATGTGAAATTTTTAGAATGTTTAAATGACAGTTGGGTACAAAAGAAAAAGACAAGTTCTATAATCACAGAAAATCAAAATATTAAAGAGATTGATAAAAACTTAGATGATAATAAATCTGTTCTTGCACACAAACTATGTGGTGCAGGAAACGGTGGATTCTTTCTTGTTTTTTCTGAGAGGGATAGGTTGAAAATTCCATATACCTCTGCTAAAATAAATGTTACTTCGAGTGGTGTTTCGGGAAACAATCTATGAGAAATCCGTTCCTAGAATATATTGAGGTGCTTCAAGGTGCTCATATTGAAGAAGAGTTTGAAAAATTCTGTAGAGCGTTTGACTCATGTGATCGTATTATTATTTTAGGTAATGGTGGGAGTAACTCTGTAGCATCTCATATTTCACAAGATTATATGAAGTTTCATAGAAAGAAAGTTTCTATTCTCTCAGATCCATCAATGCTTACAATGCTTACAAATGATTTTGGATATGAAAATGCATATCAAAAGTTTCTAGAGTATTATGTGGAAAAAAATACTCTTGTAATCATCATAAGTTCTGGTGGTGAATCTAAAAATATGTTAAACGCACAAGAGTGGTGTGAAAAAAACAAAGTTTCCTATGGAGTTTTGAGCGGATTCAAGTCCGACAATACTCTAAGAACTAATGCAACCAATGCTCTTTGGAACTACTATATTAACAGTGCTGACTATGGTGTTGTTGAATGTGTTCATCAAATCTTTCTTCATGGAGTGGTATGAGATATTGCTTTGATATTGACGGAACTCTTTGTGATACTCCAAACAATGAAAAAGGAAAACCAGACTATGTAAATGCTCAACCATTTCCATTTATGGTTGAGCAAGTTAATCGTTTGTATGATGAAGGTCATTATATCATTATGCAGACTGCTAGGGGTAAAGAGTCTGGTATTGACCACACAAAACTGACTAAGAAGCAACTTGATGATTGGGGATATAAGTATCATGAATTATTCCCAATGTTCTATAAACCAACCGCAGATGTCTTTATTGATGATAAGGGTATTAATGTTGAGAACTGGAAACAAAACCAACCGCCAGTTAAAGGCATTGTCGCTGGAGCTTTTGACTTAATACATCCTGGATATGTTAGAATGTTTCAAGAGTGTAGGAAATATTGTAATCATCTAACTATTGCTCTTCATGAAGATCCCTCTTTTGCAAGACCACACAAAATGAAACCAGTTCAAACACTTGATGAAAGAAAAGAGATTTTGCGAGCGATTAAATACATTGATGATATTGTAGTTTATCAAGCAGAAGATACTTTTATCTCATATCTTGATGATTATGATATTAGATTTTTGGGTGATGACTATCGTGATGGTTCTTATAGTGGTAACGATAAAAAGATAAAAGTTATCTTTGTTGACAGAAACCACCACTATTCCACCACAAATCTTAAATACAAAATCTGTGCTTCGATTTACTAATGGATAATGACACAATGGACAAAAATAAATCTGTATATAAATTAAACGGATTTCCTACAATCTATTATAATAATCTAGACGATGATATTGCTAAGAGAAAGTATATGGAGTCTCAGTTTGCATATTGGGAAATCACTAACTATCAACGCACATCAGGTTATGATGGTAGAAAAAGTGATTTGAGTGAAATACTTGTTGGTAAGTATCCTGATCAGATGCATTCAAAAGATGTTGGTAGTGCCACATCTCACATGAAAAGTATCAAAACTTGGTTGAAAAATTCTGATGAGTCTGAAAAAGCAATGGTTGTCATGGAAGATGATTGTGATCTAAACACAGTAAAATATTGGCCATTTGTCTGGAAAGATTTTACTTCAAAGTTGCCACCAGATTGGGATATTATTCAGTTAGCTGTTATCAATCCAGTTTCTATTACAATCAAGATTCATAAGACATATGTCTGCGACTATTCAAGTGCTTGTTATATGATCTCCAGACACTATGCTAAAAAACTTGTAGACATTTATTGTAGAGGAGAAAAATATAAACTTGACTATGATTCTATTAAACCAAGGTGCTGTTCAGAGCACATGAAGTATCAAGGTGGAAAGAGTTTATCTATTCCATTGTTTATGTACAATGAGGATTTTGAATCCTCCATTCACCCTCCTGATCACATTCAAACTTTTCACATGCCATCTCATGATAGTTTGTGGAACTTTTGGAAGAACGAAGCTGTAAATACAGATTGGAATACCATGTTTACCTTTGATCCTATGAATCATCAAGGAGTTCCTTTGGAAGCACAAGAATATCATAAACCATGATCCTTATCTTGGTCGGATAACCGAAAACTCAGCAGCACAACAAGGGGCTTGAC
>Ga0194133_10004461_pt1 | contig 18746 bp, 17 predicted proteins | sample TA2KigOf40mmetaG_FD_155448 | JGI IMG/M metagenome (GOLD analysis project Ga0194133, IMG submission 155448) | Freshwater microbial communities from Lake Tanganyika, Tanzania - TA2015055 Kigoma Offshore 40m | ecosystem: Environmental > Aquatic > Freshwater > Lake | place: Tanzania: Lake... | reverse complement strand
GAAAGGTTAGGTTAGGTTAGTTTAGCAATAAATGCAAGTGGAAGTCAACGGGGGTCAATGGCGGTCAATAGGGGTCAACAGGGGGCAAACAGGGTCAATGGGGGTCAACAGGGGTCAGCAAGGGTTAAGATAAATATTAGTATTATTGAGAGATGATACAAAAGTGATTAAAGTGATAGATAAGATCAATTTGTGAGAAAATTAAACTTGAATTTTTTATGTAAAAAATATGCCAAGAGCTAATTATACTTCACACATTTTCATTCTAATTTAACATTTTTAATGGCAAAAAAACCTTTTTACCTGGCTATTATCTTAAAATCATTCAAATTATTAATCAATGAGTTCATCTTTTCTAAATCATCAAAAGTGAATCGAATTGAAGTTTCATTTTTCAATCTTTGCAGCCTGTTGAGATACTGATGTAAATCCTTGAAAATTAATGGATCAAAGTGTCACTTACATTTATATTTTAAAATTTGAAAGGTAGAAAAAAGTCTCCAAAATGACCCATTCAGACCACAAGCAAGTATTTGGCATGAAAAAAATACCTGATCTTTTAAATTGGCAAATCTCAGCAAGAACTCTGCAAAATCAGTAGCAGTAATTTTATCATGGCCCATTGAGAACTCTTGAAATTCTGCAGTAAGTATTTCTCTCTTTAAAAGAAAGAAAAAAATTTAATTTGAAAATTTTAAGCAATAAAAAGTGCTGTACAATACCTACCTGAAAGTCAGTGAGGAAGTTTGAGAATTGCTCAAAATTGACAGTGAGTTGAGAATCATTTCCAAAAAAATATTGTTTGAGAGTAGTTCCCACTTGAAATGTGAAAAGATAAGCATTACAATGAAGTAGATGGGCATTTTTTGAGAGCGGGGAAAAATGCAAAACTCTCCCGAACGATCAATTCCCCCCAAAAGTCCTGGGCTTTAAAAATTCACAGATTTTAGATCTCCATCTTAAACTTCAAAGTTGTCTCTCAATTTTAATGCTAGAAATTTGAAACTTTGGATACAAACAGTCTCAAGCCTTACAAAAAGGATGCATTATTTAATTTTTTCATATTTGGTCTGGGGGCTGAGAAATAAGGGTTTGACTAAGCTAAAAAAATGGGTCTCATCAGACCGATTCTGTTATTTTCAACCTCCATCTATGACCTCAAATAGCTCACTAAGTTTTAAGGCTAGAGACTTAAAAGTTTGGATCCAGCTAGCCTCATCCCTTGCAAAAAAAAGGCATAATTTTACCTGGGAGCTGAGAAATAAAGGTTTTACTAAGCTAACAACCAGATTGGACTGGCGCGATTATGTTATTTTTTACCTCCATCTTTGACCTCAAATATCTCAGGCCGCAGACAAAATATCAAAAAATTGGTCTGTACAATTTGTGCCATTAATATGAGAAATATTCCTGCTAATTTTTAGCTTTCTAGCTTTCAAACTGTGGGAGGAGATAGAGGTGACAGACATAAAGACAGACCTTTTTTACCCTCTCAAGCCTTATTGAAAAAATCTAAACTCTCCCCTCACTCTGCTCACTTCGCTTGGGAAGGATAAATGCAAAAATTAATTGAAGAATGAAATGAATGAAAACTGCACTTTTTTTGACAAAGTAACAACTTAATTGCTGTATGATCTGCAATCTTATAGGGAAATTTAAAAGTTACCATCTTTGTTGAGTGAAAATACTTCTGGTGGGATTTGTTCTTTGGACTTAAAAGCTGTTGCAATTTGGCAAAACTAAAATTGATACAAAAAATTCTTTTTTATAATTTAAAAATAAATAAATATTGAAACATATAAAATTTACTTTGAGGAATTCATCTTTAGAGACTTGACCCTCACCTGAGGTGTCAATTACATCAAAAGCAAACCTGAAAAAAATTGTTTTTCCAAAAAAAGGTCAATGATTCATGTAGAAAAAAACCTGAAAGAGCTCTTTGGTCTTGTCAATACAGATTTTAAGAAAAGGTATTCTTGAAATGTGACCAGACCCTCATCTCCTAAAGAACGAAAAAAATTCGTGCTGTTACTCGGGTTGTCAGGGTCACGTTTGGGCACCTGGGTCAGCCACCTAAAAAATTGATTTTGATTTTCAATCCCTAAAAAAAGTTATTGCTTTGAATCAAGTTGTATTACTTTTCTGCTTTCTCTGGACTTAATTTCTTTCTTCGCATCCTAGGCCTAGGACGGTCCATAATCATAGCATCTAGAAAGTCTCTGGGGGTCATGAAGAACTCCTCCCCTATGGATAAGCTAGCAAACTCTTGAAACCTTTGTAATTCCTTCACAGCCTTTGTAATTTTGACTTTTTTCAGTTGAAATGGGATAAAAGCTTTTTCTTTTTTATCCTCCGACAGGATGGCACCGTACATCCCTAGGCCCAAAAAAACGCCCCCAATTTTTTTTCTCTGTTGAAGAGGTTTCATGTAGACTGACACCTTGTTGAAGGGGTTGACCAATAGGCGCAGGAATGTCAGGCGGTCCGTTAGTAATGTGAAAGGCCACAGGTGAAAGTTTATTCTTCTAACAGCTAAAGGTAAACTTTTATTTATATTGTTCTCGAAAAATTTTAAGAAAAAATTTACCCATTCCCTGTGTTGCAGGTTCTACAATATAATAACAACTCAATTGCACGCATCTCAAAGTCCAAGAAGCCTGGCCGTGCAGTTAAACACATGTCATTTACGAGTGCTCGTTCCACGGCCACACCCCATTTACCCCGTCCACCCTCCTGATTTAAACTTGTCGTGCGAGCTACTAGCTAGGGAATTATTTAAAACACACATATGACAAAATACTTTACCCATCAAAAAGTCATCACTTGGTTTTCACATTTATTTAGGTGCAATTTGTTTGAAACTTGCTTAAACAAAATGCACATGACATTTCACTTGGGAATTTCAATGGTTTGAGAACTGAAATCATCCAAAATATCAAATGACTTTTCACCAAACTCGATCAGATATAAACAACATTGTCTTTTGATCAGCTGTTGCCATCTGAAAGGCTTGAAAAAATCAATTGATGAGCGATGCCAGGGCTGAGACAACATTTCCTTGATGCTCACGAAGCGTTCTTTCTGCTTTTGACTTTGGAATTTCCATTTGTTCTGCTATCAGGTCGACGTCTTCCTTCTTAATGGCCACTTTTGCAAGTTCTCGTTCGAGCTCTCGACGCTTTTCTAGCTCTGCTGCCTGCTTCTGACCTAAGTCAGGATGAAGAAAAAAAAAGTTATGGAGCTTCAGATTCAAGATTATCGAAAGTGCTTTTTCAAACTATTTTGTAGTAAAAATCTAACTTACGAACTGTAGCTATGGCATCATCCAATGCTGCAGTTGATGCAGCCACAATCTCTTTCTCCTCGGCGTAATCTGTCACCCTCTCGAGGTCTGTAAACCGAGTAAAATGGTAATATTTTGAAAAGTAAGGATCATGCATATTTCAATAGTCTTACCGGCAGCTCCACTGTCATGCTTCTTTTCTTTACTTTTGTCCACCTCAACGGATTCTTTGTCGTTATCTGTATGATTAAGTTCGTTTGTGTGGCCAGTCGTTGCCATTTTTCAGTATACTTTCGCAAGCAAAACTGAATCGAAAACCAGTTGGTAAAATCGAAGATGAAATTGACTGCTTTTGAGATACTTATCAGATGACAAAGACACCGAGAAGAAAATTTACAGTAAGAACAAGCACCTTGCTCTGGATTCACCTCAAAAGTTCAGGATTAAATTTGAAGTTTTAGATCACGATTCAAGCATTGGGAGAATTATTAATTAATTAAAGAGCCAAGCGCTAAGAAAATAAACAATAACAAATAACAGAATAACATGTCTTTGGCAACGTTTCAAAAATCAAAATCATAGCTCGTTTCCACAGATATCTACAAAAAGTTCATGCTTTTCCTAATATCTACAGCAACGCCATTCCGGCTTGAGCATTCCTTGGCGGAGAAAATAACACTACCAAGTGTGCGCGTGTGGTAAATTTTGAGGGAAAGTGTGACTAAAATTCTTAAAATTTAAAACTCTAAAACAAATTAAAAGACTTATTTTATCAATTTTTTATTCCACATGTTCTTTTCACTTAAAAAATTCAATTTCCAAGAGAAAGATCGACCTTGTTGCGAAAAAAATTATGAAAAAATTGGCAAAAATTTTAATAACTAATAAGACTAGAAATTAATTCATTCTTGGATAAACAAACCACTTATCTAAAATAATTTCTTAAAAGGTAATGGATTTTGTATTGTTTTAATTTTTAATTTCTAGCCACACTGTTTGGGATCGGAAAAACACGACATTTGTTTTGATTGAACAAATAGGTTAGGCCATTTTGGAAGAAGAAAAAAAGCTTCTTTATTGTATCAAACTGGATGTCCTATTCTAGATTGGTAGTGTTTCTGCTGCAGCTCCTCCTTTTTTTGGCCAAATCGAGCCTCTTTCGATTTCGATATAACATTTAGCGTTAGTCGCGTCGACGTGCTAAATGCTATTTGGCAAAAAGCAGCCTGAAAACCATCTCAATTTGTTTACTTTCTCAAGATTTGCCGGAAAAGATCATCATTTTACTTTGTAAATATTGAAAATTCTTAACAATCGTCTCGTTCTTTTCCAAGACAGCTGTTTGTTGTCTAAGTTTTCTCCTGTCAAATTTATCCACCGTAACCCGTCGGCCGAGGCCTTATTTTGTAGTTGCTTTGGTGTTTAAAGTACCATGTCCCATAAACACCAATCCAATTACCAGCGTAACCAAAGCAGAGAATCACAAGCTTCAAGGCGTTCATCTCAGCAATCTAGGTAAAGAAATGTACAGATTTGTTTATTTGTACTTCTCTAAGTTTTAGGCAAACAGTTTTCACTTCAAGAAGTGACTCATTGAATACTATCAGTTATAATTTTTAAAAATTTAACCCTCAGCTCTTCTTACAACGGAGGTGGAAACACACATTTACGTTCGAGCATGCCGGCTGCCACGACGAGAAATTCAATTTCTCCAACTGCTGTTACTGATCTGGCCGATGACTTGTCTCACCTGAACTTGCCAAATGGAGACATCCCCATTGGGGCAACGGTTCAAGTAAATTGTCTTCCTCAAAAAAAAAATTTTCTTCGTACACAGTCGTGATTTTCATGATAAAAACAAAAATCTTAGTGCGTACCCGCTGATGGGCCGGTGTTGAAGGGCGAGGTCATGGCGTTTGATCAGCAGCACAAGGTTTTGGTGTTGAGTAAGTACTCCACGTGAAAATGCTAATGATCAAAGTCCAAATACAGTTATTTCTACAGAGTCTAATTCTACTTGTAACCGCTTCGACCGCAACGATGTTCACATCATGAACCTCAGTCACTTTGTCGAGGTTAAAATTTTGAGCGATAACAAGAAGCCAATACCCGACCTCCCATCCCTGAACCTTGATAAGGTAAGTTTTCTCAAATTTGTGTTCTTTGTTATACTTTTTGTCATTTCTTGAACTCGAAACAGTTAAAGAAGCGCCAGCAGGAGGAAGTTGAGCGCAAGCAAAGATTGGTCATGGCTTATCGATCTGGCATCCCCGTTGAAGGACAAAGGTTGTTTCAAGCCATCTCGAAAACGTGAGTTTATTTTGTTGGCAGCCAATTGACTTGAATGCTTAATCAAGTGAATTATAATTAGTCTAAGCGAGATCACTTGGAACGAAGATAATATTCAGGTGATGGCCGAGGTGACCATAGCTCCACCCTACGGTATAGAGAACATTCGTGGCAAACAGGACAGCCAAGCGTTTAAACACGTTCAAAAAATTGTAAGTTTTTCACTTCTGGATCTTTTACTTGCAGATCTGATTTTGCAAAGCTTTTTTCATCCATTTGCAGGTCGAAAAACATATAAATGATGAGCTTTTGCTGAAACAGCAGAACGAACCGAAGTCTGCTAACGATCAAGTTGTTCACAATAACAACAACAGCAACAGCAATAAGACAAATGAGAATCATCAGCCCAGCAACCCACAAGTATTTTATTAGGTCAATGAAACCTTTTTGACGAAGCTACAATCCCAAACATTTTAGGGGTCTGCGCCATCTCCCTCACATTCACATCAGCACCAGCAAGTGACTCGCAACAGCTCAGGGAGGTACGACGATGGCGGCAGCGGCGCTGGCGGAGGTGGAAAGAGCAACTCTGGTGGAGGACGTTCTCAACGTCAAGGCGGTGGAGGCCGTAATATCAATCAGAAGCGCGACTTTGACGCAGCCAAAACATTCACGCAGTAGAAAAACCATTATTTTTGAAAGAAAAACATAAAAAAGAGATTTATCTCGAAGTACCCTTCCAACTCTTTCCCGACAGCCCCGGCCTCCTTTTTTTCTCACATCATACAATTTCTTACCTAGAGATTGAGCTATTCCAAGCAATCTGGATGATTCAGTTTTCCAAACATGTTCTCAATCTTGATTTAAGAACCTTTTAATTGTTGAAAAGAACGTTCAATCGATTTCCCCTTCAAACCCCATCACTTTTCTACTGATATTAATCCAACATTTCTTTGTTTTACTGTTATTTATGAAATCAGTAAACAGCTGACTGCCGTCGCTCAAAACATGTTCCTTGTGCTTGACCCCCCAGTACCCACGGAAAAGTAGAGTTATTTGGGTGATAGCCAGGGTTAATATAAAAGGGTTCTCGGTTCATTTTTAGCTGCTTCTAACCTTTTTGTTTTTGCCATTAATAATTACTTTGTTGTTTTAGTTCGCGTTTCTTCCGCAAAACACGCCAGTGACAGATCCTTGACCTACCTACCTCAGGATGTGAGCGGTTTTTTTGCCAGCGCAAACAGCCTGAGACCATCCCTTGAATTTCCTCAGCCTTTTTACCTTGCTGTTCGACTTTCCCATGACAGAAGAGTTGGCTTCCTTGATCACCTCTTACCCCGATCCCCATCGTCCTTACGCATTTCGAATTGTTAGCTGTTGTAAATTAGAAGGCATAAATACATCCTTGATGTCGATCTTAATCCTGGGAGAAAATGTGGCGTCCCGTTCAGAGTGGAGAATTTTTCCTCACCCCCAACCCAATAATGCAACAGATTTAGATCAGCTTTTATATTTGACCGAAGGCAAGCGTATTTCCAAGAGCCCGTAAGGCTAAAGTCGATAAGAAGGCCGAATCGATGTTGGAAGTGTCCCCGATCAGTGTCGAAGTTAGCCGGCGACCCTACTCCGGAGGTAGTTAGACAGTGGGAGCGAGGCAGCGTCACGGAGAAGTTTTCTTTTAGAACCCGAAAGGGCGGACCTGGGAATGCAAATCAACTTTCCATTGACGTAGGAATAATGGATTTGATCTAGGTTGTAACTTACCGTAGTCCGTCTGAGCAGGCTGACCGGGGTCCTCTGAGGATCTGGAAGTGTTTTGAGCAGGGTTAGTAAAAAGGAAAGACTCGTTCAGAGAGCTTTTTCACCTGAACATCTCTCCCATGGATCTGCTAACTGCCAATCAAACAATGTTTTTCATCTACGTTCTCAGTCAGTCGTTTGAGTGTCCTTATGTTTCTGAGAAAAGGAGCAACATTTCTACATCTTAGTCTGGATGTAAAAAACCCATTGTCTGACAACTTACTCATAAATATTGATAGGTAGAATGCGATAGTCATTTGAATATGAGTTGAGGCTGGATGATATGAAAGCCAGGAGGGGGGCGCGACGCCGAAGAGACCCTTGCTTGCTAAACGTAGTTCGTGCGAGCTTCAGAGATCCCTAGCAACGGGCTTCCCCCCTCCGGGCATTCGGGCTCGAAGATAGCTGCCCGTTCGGTCAAAAAGCTAAAAAAGGTTGAACAATGCAGGAGAGAAAGTTTGCACTATTTAATAATTCCTTAGGTACCTGTATTGCTCACGGATGAGCTCTCCATCTCAGGTGACCTGAAAATGTCGGGTGTAAAAGGATGAAGCATATATCTTTCTAATCAACGTCACTCAGACCTACCCTATGGAGATCGACGGCGGTGATGCGCAAATTGCGTGGATGAGATGCCAACCTCTACCGGGAGTCTTCATGTCACACCTGCAAGTAGGGTTTGGGACCACAATCGATGGAGATGAATATCTTTAAGAAGCTTACCAAGCTGCTTGGAATCCTGGTCCGCCACATTGGATTCGGGATCAGGGATTGCCGTAACAAGGGACAGTCCGAACTCCGAACTTCAGCGGTCACTTTAAAAGCGACCGTCATCCGGCCGACGGCCAGATGACTAAACGCCTTGCTTTAACTTCGCTGTAATAATAAAATGATGTTGTCGAGCTGAGGCCTTGGTTACGCCCGCCGCAAGCTGTTGCCATGTTTTGACTTACGTTACGTGGTCGCCTGCGCAGTTTAGTTTGTACTTGTAAGTTGCACCCAAATGAAAATTCTAGAACAATCTCGTGACTCGTTCCTAAAACTGGCAGCTGTAAATTACCGTGTACGTAGCGGAATGACTAATCAGAAATCAGTAATGACATCAAAAAAGCTTTACAGGTTTTAAAAGCTAGTTAATCTAAATTTACTCAAAGTCGGAGTCTAGAAAGTTTTCGGATGGGGAACTGTTTTCGATAAAACAAAAATGCACCAGCTTAATAAGTCTAAGACCTCAAATTTATTACTTTATTGCGCGTTATACCGTACACGCGTCCAAAAAATTTTCAGTACTAACCACTAAACTTTAAGTTTAAAATATTGAAGTTAGAATTTGAACTTTCGCTTGGAAAACTAGTGAAGGAGCCGAGATTCATTACCTTTCGCATTCATTCTTAATCCTAGTGAAACCTTTTACAGGTAAATGTAAAATTTCAACTTTTTTGGCTTCAAAGTAACCCTTTACAGTAACCGTGTCTTTCAGTAGTTGAATTGTTTTAGCTTCTTTTACGACAAAAGTTACTGAGTATAACATGAGCTTTAAATGACACATTTTAAGCATTTTTGTGTGATGAAAGCATATGAAATTTGAAAACTTAAGTGCCTAATGTTTTTGTATCAAATTGCTGTAACGCATGGCAACTTGATCGATTTTCGTTCTAGACAAGCTCTCGACAAGTTTTGCACTTCGTGCAAATTAATTGAATCTTTTTATTTTCTTAACAGCTATATTCATTTGAAAACTTGCTGCGTGGTTGTAGCTGAAAATAGACTCAAAGTCAAAGCAGGGATAGGAATGATGCATTTCTCCATGACTTACGATTGGTGTTGACCTGGGTATTGTATTGATACTAAAGTATTACAATAAAATGTAACTTTTATAAGAGTCGTGTCGTGAAGAACTACGATGGCCTTATGATTTTGGTTGTGAAAAAACTGGGATTTTTACAGGTGAGATGCCTCACACCCAGTGGAAAAACTACCATCATAGAGGCAGGCTTTAAATGAATGATTAACTTCTTAAAAAAAATTAGTCAAATGTTGGATATCTCACACTGAACGAGTGAGATTATAAAAGGGTCACAAGAGACTAGGCCTAACTTTACCAAAAGGGCTATTTTACGGTGCAAGTTTATCGTAGCTCACGCTTATTTCCCTTATTTTCGCGCTACGATATTTTTCGCCGTTTCAAGCTCAAAGTCTTTTCAAACAGGCTGTTGTTGTTTAGCTTCCTTTTCCCTCCCGTTGTAAGTTCACCTAAACAGGCTGCCGTTGTTTTCATTTCCGCATTTATTTCCCGCTCTTCTAAGAGGCCCGATATTTCTTGATCTGATCACTTCAATCTGGTATCTCACGCCATTTGTGCATATAAAGCATCACCTTCCCATTAATAAACAGTTCAGTATTGACTCTTTTCTTGATTGGGAAGGTCTCCACTGGGATCTAGATTACCACGATCCCGTCTTCGCTCCTGCACCGCTTCCGCTCTGACGCCCGCAGCATTGAACGGGTTAAAGTTGTTAGTGTCCCTAAACTATCGAGCTGCCAGCACAGGTAAATTGTACAATTAGAGCACTTAATTTTAATTTTTTTAATATAGTGGTTTTGGGTATCCATTTTAGTGTACCTATCGAAACTTCGAAAGGTTGTATCGATTGCCATTTGGCTATGGCTTCAAAGTTTGATAGTCTGGAGGTGGACGTTCGCCACTTTCTCCAGCCGAGCATTTTTTGGGCTACGCCTAGACTGTGAGCTATAATTGTTAATTTGGAAAAAGGGTTTATTTTAGAGCTCCCTTTGTACTTGTCAATTAAATTTGTTTAATTCTTGAGAACAGAACGTTTCCTGCCAACACTCAACGTTCAAGAATGCAGATCCTGGGTTCTGAGCTTTCGGCCTTGGGAAAGTCTCCTGAATACTGCTTAAACTATGTCAATATTAATACATTGAAAAAAGGTGGACTAGTAGCTGTTCGTGTGGTAAGATTTCTGCCCACTTTAACCTCTATTGGATTGGCAATTAGTCTGACTAACTGACTTGTGTTGTAGGAGGATCAGCCGGAGGTCTGGACCCGGGGACGAGTGGTCCAAGTATTTCACCAAGTTTGGGAAAATGAAGCTTGTCCCACATATACTGTCAAGTGCTTCCTAATCGATTGGGGGCAATTTTTAGTTGTAGATAACCCATATTCGAAGTTGCGAATCTTGCCAAATCACTTGTGTCAACCTGGGTTGGCCAAGCTTTACAATATTGAGCGTAAAACACTTCTTTTACTACATTACAATTTTGATAACCTTGTGGTAATTCATGTATAACAGGTCTGGTTCCTCTTGGATGCAGGTTGACCGAGCAAGGGGGATTATGCATGGAACCTTCCTCTGAGTGGTCATTAAAAGCCATTGAACTCACCAAAGTAAATTGAATATTAATTAAAAGTTAATAATAATTCTAAACATTGGAAAAATAAACGCCTTTGACAGAATCTTCAAAGAGCTGCAGCTTATTGTATTGTGAAGACTGTCAAACTTGATGAAAAAGTCTTTCCTCTTGATCTTTTGTTTCAAATCACAGACCTGAAAATGGTTCGATTTTTGGAGAGTAGTGATTATGGGATGTTCCAGCTTTCAGTTCCCCAAGATGGAAAAATTTCTCTCACAAATGTACTGCTGAAAGGAAAATTTGCTTCAACCCCAAAGCAAATTGAAATCTTTCGAAGTAGATTTATTTCGGACCGTAAGTACAATCGCTTAAATCATTTATAATCATCATAGTAGTTCAAACGCCATAAGAATTTTTTTTTACAGAAAAATCATCTCTCCCAACTCAGCAAGGAAAAGAAGGTTCATCTTCCAACGTAGGTTGACGTCTAAAAACTTGTAACTTCTTTTCATCTTTTTCCTTAAAAAATAAATTTGTTTCGTGATTTGTCATTCGGCAAAAAATGTCATCTTTTAAAGGAAAAAGGTCCTCAACAAGTAACCTTCAAAGACGCTGAAGGTCTGAGGAGCAACTTTAAAAATCAAGTTTTAATTAATCACATAAATCCTCCTGAAAGGTATGAGACTTGAGCCTAATTTAAATTTTTTTATCCATGCACAAACATAAAAATGAACAGTGGGTCCTCTTAACCTGCAACCTGTATTTTTGTATTGAAAATTGCCCCGGTCAGGGCAGATCTTTGACCTCAGGCTTTGTCTTGAAATAATAATCCTGGAACATGATGATTACCTTTATCAGGATTGATGGTTGTGCAGATCAAATTAAAAAAAAACCTGATATAATTTTCTGAAAACACAAAATAATTGCATCAGAAAATGCCATTCCACAAATATAACCGGGGATAGTTCAGGTGACTGAGACACAATAACAGTGTATGGGATTGTTGAAAAGTCTAATACTTCGGTATTGGAACAATCAGTTCCTCAACCGGCCATAAAGTTGTCAAAGATATATAGGGTCCTTTGAGTTTAGACACTTACTAAAGTTCTCAATTTAGGACCATCCTCCCGCTGATTTGCCAGTCAGATCTCAATCGGTTATTTTTGTCCAAAGTAAATGTAGTTTTATTCAACCAATTGGAGGCTAGTGAGTAGCATATATACAGTCAGCTCTTTTTGTTCTATTCAATTAATTTATTAACAATTTTAGGTCTATGGCCAATCTTAAAAGCTGGACAGTCTGCTTTGATGATTTATGATGGCAAGACGAAGAGTTACGTGGCTCCATTGATTGATATGATATGTTCTAATGAAGATCCCAAGGATGCTCTTGACTATTTTCCTGACTCGATTGTGGTTTGCTCGTCATCAAAGAGTGTTCTTAGTGTCAGCAACTTTGTTATTGACATGGCAAAAGGTAAACCAAACTGATTCTGGTTTCTTTTTTCATTATCAAATTTAAGCAAATGCAAAGTTTGAGTTTGAAATCTGTTATTAGATTGCAAAATCAAAAGAAGCAGATGTCGTGAATTCAAAGCTTTTGGTATTTTCGAGAATGAAGAACAAAGATTCTTTGAACTCACCAATGGTTGTATAATCAATTATTGAGCATTTAGTTTTTTCACCTGCATTTCATTTAAAGGATGCAATATGTTAGTCACTACACCACTGTCTCTTTTGAGAATGTTAGAAAAACAGTTCAAGCCAATCGGACCACTTACTAGCTTTAAGTCATGCCGTCACGTTGTTTTTGAGGATGTGGAAGATCTTATCAAAAAGTAAAAGACCCAAAACAGTTTTAAATATTCTTAACAAAATCACTGCAATTTCAATTTTTTAGCTTTAATGAAGAGATTGACAGGATAATCAAACAAATAAAGAAGCACACAAGGTCCCAAGGACGTCTGATGGTAAGTTTTGGTGTAAAGATCAAAATGAGAAACGTTAGATTGAAGAAGACTCTCAATGGGCTTGTTTTGAAGTTGAAATTACGTTTCATCTGCTTTTGTTCTGATCTTTCATAATACTCTCGATTGATGGATGCAAGTCTTCTTTTTCCAGCAATTTGTTGTAGCAGCTCGCGAGTGGTCTTCAGACCTACACAAGTTGGTCAACAAAATTTCAAATTCTAACATTTCAAAAGAGTTCAACATCATCGTATCAAATGTTTTGGAATTGCCAATAGTGGGGAAAATGCAGACCAGAGTTGAAGTTCTCAACAATGTTGATGAGAAGCAGCAGAAAGTTTTAAAAATCATTGATGAGGTAAAACTTTGATATTGGAATGATTTTCATAATAATGTCAAAGGTTTGGATTAGGAGGTGAACTCATTATTCATAGCCTGTGAAAGCCATGAATCTGCGTTAACCATTTACAACTTTCTTTGTGAAAATGGATTGAGGGTGCTCAAAATAGGCATCGACAAAAATGGAATGAATACTAAACGGTACTCCACTTTGTGGGCTTCTTGGTTTTTTAAATGTTTCATTAACATATTTTTTTCTAATGCAGCATCTTGGAAACTTTTGGAGAATGCTTTGCCAAAAAAGTCAAGATTGTTGTAATAATTTTAGACGAATTCATTGATGACGTTGTTTCCCAAAACTTTAAACTAATGGATGAAAAGTTGGTCCACTTTGACATTCCTGCTCAAAACAAGCATGACTTTGCTAAAAGGTTAAAAATCTTGGCATTAATGAAGATTTTTCTAAAGACTCGTTACATCTTAACCTAGATTTCTCCTATTTGACATCAAAATATCTTTGAAGAAAGCTCTTTGTAATGATGACCCAAGGGATTTCAAAGAAAATAGTATAGTATTGTTGGACAGAGACCTTGACAGGAGACACGTAACATAATATTTTACCCAATTCATCTGTCAATTGCAATCTTTTTCTCCAAATTCAACTAGGCAAGCTTTTTCTTAAACCTTTTCCAACGTCAAGACAGTATGCAAACTATTCCTCAAGAGTTGTTTGATATGGCAAAAGAGTTCAACAAAATTAACAGAGGAAGCCATTTTTGTAACCAAATCAAAGAAACTGGGAGTTGCAACTTGAAGGTGAGGTTCAGTTTGAAATCTTTTGAAGTTTTCTTTTACCTTTAAAGACTAATTTTATTAAAGCCACACAAATGCTTGCACCGACATGAAATAATTCCCGTCAAGGACCTGGACAAGTCCATTTTAGGACCGGAAGCAGAAGGGAGCCACTTAAGCTACGTCATCACTGAAGTCATTTCCCCCGTCAGATTTCTTGTAAGGTTGCTTGAGATGCGGGATCCGAAGACAAAAACGGTCATCAAAGAGTTCAAAAGTGTAAGATTAAGCCACAATTACAGAATATCTATGAAATCGCTGATTTCTTTCAAACATTGTTTCTAGAATGAGAATACTCTGAACTTGAAACTAAATTGCTTCACAAAGACCTGCCTAAAACTGGCACTGTCTGACCTTTGTCTTTTGAAATCTCAGGTTTTCATACATCATTAGCGTGTGGTTTTTTACTCATGTTCTATAGACTTCCTCTGTTTTTCTTTTTCAAGGAGGTCTTTGTTGTATTGATTGGGCTAACCTACAAACGTGCAGAGTTCATCGCAATCAACTCAGAGAGGGCAGAAATTGAAGTAACTAAATTCCCTGAGCTAAAGTTAAAAAAGAGCTGATGGTTGATTAACAAAAACATTCTTAGTTCCTATTAATTGATGAAGGGCATATTTATCGCGGACACCATGAACTATTCAGTTTCTTCAAACTCCCTGATGAAGCTAGCGAGATTCATTTCTCAAGATCATTTGCTGAGGTCGTTTTGTGTGGGCTCAAACCTAAAGGTGTAAAATTGTAGACGTGCTCCTTTCATCATGTTTGAATGAACTTCTCTTTCCAGATGGCGACAAATATTGGAGCAAACATGCAAAAGACTTCTCTTTCAAATGTGCCACAGGAGAAACTTTAAAAGCTGAAAATGATTCAGAGGAGGAAGAAGTTTCTGAGGAATCTATGGATGATTTTGAGGATCCTCCTGAGATAGTGCCTAAAATAATCAGGAGCTCGAACCATAGAAATGGTCAATAAACCTCAGATTAGTATTTTAAGTTTTGTTTTATCATACATTATTTTAGACTGGAAGTCTGGAAAGCAGGCAGTGTGCCGGTCGAAATTAGTTTTAGCACTTGGGAACTCATTTTTTGTTGAAAAAATTCAGGTTTCAATATAATAATTTTGAACTATTTTTTCGCTCTGGTGCTAATTTTAACAATAGATTTTTTTCCCATCGCCACTTACCAAGAGATTATACCCTTTCAATGAATTAAAAAAGGCCATGTTGGAGGAGGAGCTGGCAGATATCAACTCTCAACACTTGATAAAAATCATTGACCTTGTGAGTGTTTCAAGATCTGAGAGCTCATCGCATCAAACTCAGACATCTAAGAACGATTCAAAGTTTTCACACTCTTCTGGGACCAAGGACGAGCCTCACAACATACCCGTGAGATAAAAATACAATCAACTCTTTTTTAGACTGAGACAGAGCTAAGCTATCATTAATTCCTTCTAGGTCCCGATGACAGAGTTTTCATATGCAAGTGCATGTGGTTTAAGAAGTGGCGACCAAAGTACCAACAAGGACGTTGAGGAACCTCCAGGTATCAATGGGTGAAATAGTTTCAAATACAAAAAGTGTAACTAAGACACATTTTGAGGTTTTGTTGGACTACCCACAATGCCTCTGGTTGAACGTTGCCCTTCCAAAGTTGAATGGTATGATGATTTAAAAAATCTAACCTTTGACATTCATCTAAGCCTGGAGTCGCGTCTCAAGAAAAACCAAGTAAATTGTTCGATTTATCACCTCTACATTTTCTGTAAACCAACTGCAATGCTTTCCCTCTTAGATTGAAATTAGAATATCTGAAAGCACTTTCTCTTTTCGTTATCTTGAGATGATACAGCGTCAGAATGGCAAAGAGGAATATGTTTTGCACAATCTCAAACAGTTTACACTTTATGATAATGTGTTGGCAAAGGAAACGACCATTACTTGTTTGGATTGTAATATTGTCAAGGTAACGGATCATGATTATTTTCTCTATCCTTAATCCAATTTGAAAAATTAACAAAGGTTGAGCTGAAGAAGGTAGCTGAGAAGATTTGGAAAAGACACTCTTTAGAAAGCCACGTCGCGGGTAGAACAGATTAAATTCTTCACCTTTTTTAATTTCTTAAAATGGTACATTTTTCCAAAGATAACATATTTTGTAATCCATCTGGTGATTCTGACAACGAAGATCAAAATATGTCATGGGAAGGTGCAGATTTTCAACACAAGATTCTGAGCTGATTTCTTGATTCATCTTGAAAAACAAATTTCAGAGCTTGGATCTTGTCCACGTGTAATTGGGTTTGCTGATGACATTGACTTAGGTTCCTCTGACAGTGACTTATGTCAAATAGATGATCAAAATCTATACAGGAAAACGCGAGCCCCTTATTTTCACAAGGATTTTAAACGAAAAAGCAATCGAAGATGGAATAGATATCAATTTTTTTTATAAAAGTAGATTTTAACATCAGAGTGTTATGATTTCGGATTAATTGCATGTACATCACTCTGTATTGATAAATAGAATTTCCATCTTGTAAAATTGAGCCCAAATTTTATTTTTTGTGAGAATAGTAGAAACTCTATGAAAGATCATTGTTATTTGGCACGTAACATCTGTTGCGTATATCCACTACATAAAAAAGAAAGTAAACGAGGCCTTCGAGCAAAGAAAGAACACCAAAAGGAATAGCCAAACCTAGGAATTTTTAAAAATTAATATCACTTTCTAATTTTTTTAATAGTTCACACACCCCAAGCCAGAACGGATTGTAAGGTTCCTATCATCCACGTTGACAACATGATAACCAATATCATCATCGAAGATCTTTCAAAAAAAGGGAGTCTCAGTTAACTGAATTGTTGAATATCCTGGTGTCCTAATCCTACCTCAGGTTGAAAACTTCTGCTTCTATCCACTTTTCAAGCTCACAATAGTTCAATTTCTGACACTGCATGAAATTAGGATCCTTCGACTCTGGTGAAAATGTTCCCCGTTTGAAATCTCTAACCAAAGAAGTCGCTTCGAAGAAAAAGTAAAATGTTGCCTTCAAAAAAAGGTCATCAATGATTCAAACGTAAGTTTAAAAATTTCCATGAAAAACATCTCATACCAAAGTTGAAAAGAGGATACCTCCTGCTTGGAAATAAACCATTTTGCTTCTTGTTCCTGGCCAACAACTGAAAACAATGAGACAATACTTGTACATTTCAAAGCTTTCTACAAACAGGGTTCGGGCCGGGCCCAGTGCAAATTGGGTCAGTCAAGACTTTGAGCTTTTCAGGTAAGGAAAAGTTTCACCCAAAATAGAAAAATGATCAAATTTCAAACCAATGGTTTATGCGAGATTTAGTCTACCACTAATACGCCCGCCTGACGAAATTACCTACCTGATGAATTCGCCTACCCACTACATGAGGTTACCACTTTGACTACCCAGTAGATAAGATAACCGATATGCCTAATTCGCCTCACCCAGGCTTGGCTGAACCAAACTCCCCTAACCTAACCCTGTTGGCCTTTTAAATTGCTAATCTAGCCCAGCAGGGCCTATATGTGAAGCAATAAAGGCCAAGCTGAGGACTTTGCCTTACTTGCGGGCTTATTTAGGCCCAGCTGAGGCCTTTTATGTTGAGGTAGGCAAATTCGTCAGGCTAGCAAAATGATAACCTTTTGTACTGGGAAGGCAAAATGGTAATCTTATGAATTGGGTAAGCGATTTCGTCTGGAAGGCAATTTCTTATGGCAGGCAATTTAGAGGTAAGCAAAATCTCGTATTGCCAAAATAATGGGTCAAAAACTATAAGGTCTGATAACACCTTCTTTAAAGTTTTAGGCTGAGGGAATGCAGTTCAGGGGAATGAAGATCATCAAGATCCATCTCAAAGGCTAATTTGAAAACTTTTTACTACTTACTAAATATCCAACCCATTGTGATCCATCCATTTATCTAGACTTCCTTCAAAGACGGTGTCCACTGCTTGGTAGGAAGAAAAGCTGAGAGCCATCAGACATGCTAAAAATAGTCAAAGAAAGGAGCAGCAACACCAATCTATACCATTTTCAATTATCTTCAGCTTACCGGCCGGTATGTAGCTCAGCAGGAGAAACCAAAAGAATCTTGGCGTTTCTTTAGCAAAAAACTAATCAAAGAAATTTCTATATGTAGATGAAAATCACCACAAAATAGTCATTCATCATCATGCCTGAATAAACCAAGACCTTTCAGTTGTTTTAACTGTGTCAGGTACCCTCCTTATTGTTTTGTCTGCCCTTGATCCACGCCTTTAAAGATTTACTACGCTATTATGAAATTTATTTCAACTGTTACTTGAAACTTGCCTTAAGTTGGACCTGTCAAGCTCAAAATCTCGTGAGAAAGTTCTCTGAAGCCTGTTTTTGGCACTTTTTGTAAGCTTTAGGGGGGTCAGCCTCCTCTCAAGTTCCAACTTACACTTCTATGAATTTAGTCCCAAGTTCTTGGCTCTAAAGATTGAGATTAGAACAATCATGTTTTGTTACCTGGGCTACTAGATGACACAAGAAACAGGCCTCAATAGCTTTCCAATGAAATGATGCTGCCACAAAAATGAACTAAGAAAAATAAAGACTAATTTCTACCTATTCTAAATTTTTGAAACTTCTCTTAGAACCTGAACTGATGACAAAGTTCTGCAAGCTCTGACAAAATCCATCTAAAAATGTATAAATTTTTTCAGATTTTTGACGAGGGTAGCCGCAGTCAAATGGTCATTGGAAATTATTTGGAATAAAAAACATCAGGTGATCTAATCACGACATAGTGCCCAGGGTTGAGAGGTTAAAAATCCTCAGCCCT
>Ga0194133_10004460_pt1 | contig 18747 bp, 10 predicted proteins | sample TA2KigOf40mmetaG_FD_155448 | JGI IMG/M metagenome (GOLD analysis project Ga0194133, IMG submission 155448) | Freshwater microbial communities from Lake Tanganyika, Tanzania - TA2015055 Kigoma Offshore 40m | ecosystem: Environmental > Aquatic > Freshwater > Lake | place: Tanzania: Lake... | reverse complement strand
GTCGAAGAGGGGGTACTCGACGCGGGCATCACCGGGTTCGACTGGATTCAAGAGACGAATGCCGACGTCACTGAAATCTGCGAGTTGATGTTTTCCAAAGTCAGCCGCAACCCGGTGCGCTGGGTGTTGTGCGTACCGAACGACTCGCCGGTGAAGACGGTCAAAGACCTGCAAGGGAAACGGATCGCGACGGAAGTGGTCAGCCTGACGACCCGCTACCTCGCCAGGCACGGAGTCACCGCGAAGGTCGAATTCAGTTGGGGCGCGACCGAAGTCAAGCCGCCGAAGTTGGCCGACGCGATCGTCGAAGTCACCGAGACCGGCAGTTCGCTGCGAGCCAATAACCTCCGAATCGTCGAAGAACTGTTGCAGAGCACGACGCGGTTCATTGCGAACAAAACCGCTGCCGCCGATCCTTGGAAACGAACCAAGATCGACAACATCGCGCTGATGGTTCAAGGCTGCCTGAACGCCGAGGGGAAAGTCGGCTTGATGATGAACGTCCGACGGACGGACCTTCAAAAGGTGCTCGATCAACTCCCCGCGCTGCAAATGCCGACGGTCTCGTCGTTGTCCGATCCCGATTGGGTAGACGTCAACACGATCGTCGATGAGTCGCTGGTCCGCACGATCATTCCGGCTTTGAAGACGGCCGGCGCACGAGGCATCGTCGAATACGGCATCAACAAAATCATCGACTGACTCTTGGAATGCGGTGTGTCAGCGCCGCTTGGGATTCTTTGGCCCCACCGATCCAAAGCGGTGCTGACACACCGCACTGCCGAGACATGAGCATCACCGTCCTGAAACTTGGCGGCAGTCTGCTCGATCTCAGCGATCTGCCGGATCGCTTGCGAGCGGTAATCGCGAGGCTCGAAAACGACCGGCCATTGCTGATATGCGGGGGGGGTAAGGTGGTAGACGTCGTGCGTCGCTGGCACGAGACGCACGCGCTCGACGACGAGCAATCACACTGGCTGGCGATGGATTCGATCCGGCTGAATCAACGGCTGTTGCTAACACTGATGCCGGAACTGGAACTGGCCTCGAACCGCGCCGCCGCTGAATCGGCATGGTTGCGTGGCCGAGTTCCGCTGCTCGATTTGATGGCTTTTGTCAGCATTGAGGAATCGTACTGCGAGCAAGTCGCGGCACTGCCTCACACCTGGAACGTGACCAGCGATTCGCTTGCCGCTTGGGTCGCCATCCGCTGGCCTGCAAGTCGGTTCGTGTTGCTGAAGTCGGTTGAATTGCCAAACAAAGATGCCCGCTGGACGTTGCAGACTGCCGCCGATGCGGGTTTCGTGGACCGCTATTTCCCCAAGCTAACACCGAGTTTGCCGCCGACGTTTTGGTGTGACCTGCGCTGCAACACGGACGCGGGGATACAACCACTCGCGGACTGACGATGGCATCCATCTTACAAAGTGCGGTGGTCAGTCCTTTTTCGGAGCGGACAGTTGCGGGCGATCGGGGCAGGGGAGTTGGAACGGGAGTTTGGCCCCGCGCCAGGAGCCTTTGGCGTTGTGCCTGAGTTCGGCATAGATCTTCGCGAGTTCGACGCTGTGTTGCATGAGACGACGTCAAGTTAATTGGTGTTGCCTTGAGTAGCACCTAATTAACAAGGTGAGACAAGCGCCATTGTCGCGGAGCGGTATCTGATAAGAACTCTTGCGATCAGTCTTCAATCGCCAGCTTGATTTCATCCGAGTTGGCTTTGAGTTCCGGGGCGTACATGGCAGACGCTTTCGTTGGCAGAGCGCTGAATTTGCCGGGGATCTCGGCTCGCAGGCGGTACGAGAGGCTGTGTTGGCCGCGGGCTAAGGTTCGGACGAAGAATGCGACTCGCTCGTCGCGGAATTCGACGTAGGCCCCCATTTCGTTGCCGTTGTAGCCGCTGCGGACTTCAACTGGCTCGAAGCCGCTGGCTTTCGGGTCTTCGAATAGCAGGTACTCGTAGTCGTTCTTGCTGTCGATCTCCAATTCAACTTCGACCAAGTCGCCGCTCTTGAGTTTGTTGAGGTTCGCCAGTTCGGCTCGCTCGTATTTCTCGACCTTCTGGCTGACCACTTGGCCGCGCGAGCCGGCCACGTTCACCTTCTTTTCGACCGGCGTGAGCTTGTAGTACTTGCGGTTCACCTTCACTTCGAGACCCGCCTTCGCGATGTGGTCTTCGAGCGTGAAGTTGGTCAAGTAGGCGTTGAAGTAGAGGGGATTTTCGATTTTGGATTGGGCGAGTCCCTTCTTCCGCAATTCGATGACATGCTCTCCCGCTGTCAGTCCCTCTCCTTCGATCACGAACTTGTTGTTGAAGCCGAACAGCGTCTGCGGGGTGATCTCGACGGTTTGTTTCAGTTCGCCGTCGATAAGGACTTCGACTTGCAGGTTCGGTTTGTCTTCGCCGCTGGCTTTGAGGTATTCGGCCATCGCTTCGATGCAGATGGCGCTGTCGCGGGTGCTGTTCCAGTAGGTCGCGTGCTTGCGGTTATTGAGCAGGTATTTCACGAGGCGCGATGCTCGTTCGTCTTTCGCGTCAACGCGACTGAGCAGCTTGAGGTAGTAGGCGTTGGCTTCGATGTCACTGCCGTACCAGTACCACCAATAGTTGTTTTCCGGCAGCTTGAGGTACGCGGTTTGGTTCTCGTCGTCTTGCACGAGGAACTGCTCGATGTTCTTGAGGATCATCGTCAGCTTGTCGGCTTGCTTCTGCTTGTGCAGAGCGAGACCGAACAACGCCTTGGCATAGACCGGCAGTTGGACTCGGTCGCGGTAGAGGAACTCCAGCATGTCGGCGTTCGCGTGGTCGGCATCGACCAGGACCATATAGGCGAAGGCGTCGAGCGCGTCGGCGCGATCCTTCCACGGATTTACCGGATCCGTCTTCTTCTCGCCGGTGAGCATGTCCTTGCCGGAGTTCTTGAGCCAGCGGACTTGTTCGGCTTGATAGCGTTTGAGCCATTCGATGCCCCGTTCCATGACCCCGGGGACGATCGCGACGTCGTTCTCGCGAGCGATCTGCAAGCCGTGAACGACGACCGCGGTTGTGTGCGGCCACGAGTGTTCGCCCCAGCCGGAGAACCAGCCCCAACCGCCGTCGCTGCATTGCATCTCGGTCAGCCGTTCGAGGCCGCTCTTCACCATCGCGGCGACTTCGGCTTCGTCGAAGACCGGGTTGCGATCGAAACGCTTCCAACCCTTCGCCCGTTCGACATCGTCGCCAATTTCCTGGGCGTTCAAGTTCGTCCGCTTGTCTTTGATCGCCTTCAGGTCGAGCCCCATGTTCCGCAGGATGCGTTGCGTCACGACGGTCGGCAGGAAGCGGTTGAGCGTTTGCTCGGTGCAGCCATACGGGTAATCGACGAGATACGGCAGCGCATCAACCATCGCTCCGGACAGCGTCGGCGAGTACCGCACTTCGAGTCGCGTCTGATTCGCTCGGCGTTCTTTCGGGACATTGATTGTGACATTACCGGAGTTCTTGTCGGGACGGATGACTCCCGACCAGCTCTCAGTCTTGAGCATCCCGTGGATGAAGACCGGGAATTTCATTTCCATCGCGTCGGATTCTTCGTCGGTCAGAGCGGACATGCGGACGACCGCTTCGCCTTCATCGATGACGGCGACTCGCCAATCGACACGCTGCTCACCACCAGCTTTGACTCGGATTCGTTTCGCGAGACGCAACAGGTTGGGATCTCGCTTTTCGCCGGTGTTTCCGGCCGATTTCGCACCCAATGGTTCAGATGCGTTGATCGGCAGCATCAATCGTCGATCGATCTCCAGCACGGCTTCGACGTCCTTGTCGATTTTCAGATAGTTGTGAACGTTCGCCGACAGCACGACTTCGTCTTTCTGGACGAAGAACCGCGGCGCTTGCAGGCGCACGAGCAGATTCTTTTTCGTGGTGATCTCGGCTTCCCCTTGTCCGACTCGCGTGCCGAGACCCATCGCCCAGCATTTCACTTTCCAGCCGGTGAGTTGTTCGGGCATCGTCAGCGCGACTTCGGCGACGCCCTCTTTGTTCGTCGTGACCGAGGCAGCCCAGAACGCGGTATCGGCGAAGTTGCTGCGAACGGTCGGTTGCACGGAGTTCGGCAACGGGCCTTCCGCCTCGAACCCATCGCCCGGTTTGCGGTCAGCTTTGTCGGCTGGCGCATCCGACATTGCCGCAGACTCTGCAGCCTCCATCGGTGCTCCGCGGCCAAATCCACCAGGAGCCGCGCTCTTTGCAACCCCCCTTCGCAACATCACGCCATTGCGGTTGCGGCCGAACGCTCCGCCTTCCAGTTGGTTTGCGAACATTTCTTCGACCACCGCGCCGCCGAAGACGCCGAGATCCGCCATGCCGAGTTCATTGTTCTTCAACAGTTGATATGTGTGATGTGCGAGGCTCGATTCCGTTTGCGGGTGGTGATGCCGTCGCCATTTCCAGAAGAACTCTTTGATCTCCGGCACGTTCGAGCCGCCGGAGATGTACTCGACCGACTTGTCGTAGATGCTCAGCACGGTCGAACCGACAAACGGTTGGCCGGCCGCATCGGTCAGCTTCACTTGTACCTTCGCGGGAGCACCCGGCTTGTATTCGTCTTGGCTCGGCTGCACCGCGACGTTGAGCACTCGCTTCTCCGGCGGGACAACAATCTCGCGAACCTCTTGATGCACGCGAGCGTCAGCAACAGTGACCGCCTCGACGAAGAAGTTCGGCATGTCGCGCTGCACGACGGCGATCTCTTCGACGTGGCTCTTGCCGTCGAGCCGAATCAGTTTCGGCGGCAGGTACACGCCGTTGGTCGGCCGCAGGAAAAGCAACACCGCTCCCCCCGCTTTGTTCGTGTTGACCATCAGCCGGACTTTCTCGCCCGCGTTGTATTCGCGCTTTTCGGTGACGAGTTCGAGATCGTTGAACCGGAACTCTTTGCCGTCGAATCCATCGCCGCGCACGACGAAGAGGTAGCCACCTTCGATGACGCGGGCCTTGCGATCTTCGTCTTTGCCTTCAGCGATCGGGCGATTGCCCCAGACTTTGTAGCTCAGCCGATACTGCCCGGCCTTCGCCGCCTTCATCTGCTGGCGAGCGTAGCCCTCTTCGTTCGTGTCGAGTTTCCAGGTTTGCACAGCTTTTTCGATCGGCTCACCCTTCTCGTTGTAGGTGATGGCGTACAGAGTCAGTTCACCATTGCCTTGGACCGGTTTTTGATCAACTGTCTGAGCACGGAATTCGGCGAGGATGTCGTCGCCGGCTCGGTAGTGGCCGCGATTGACCCACGCGAAGACCCAGAACGGTTCGCGAGCGACCAGCACGTTGCCCGTGCCGATGATCGTGCGGCGTGACTGATCAACGACCTCGGCCGTGATCGAGTACGAGTGATCGGTGTCCCCATGCACGGCCTTCGCGAGCGACGTGTCGATCTCGACAGCGACCGTGCCGTCCTCGCCGATCTCAGTTTCGCGCTCGACGACCACTTCTGGTTGCTCACCACCCCGACCCCACCAGATCGGATACGGCCGAGCACATCCCCAGCGACGCCAGCCGGGATACCAGTCGTAATCGCCGCAGAACCACCAGTAGCCTCGGCCGTAGAACCAATCCCACGACGCGGCGGGATACCAAGTGCTGTTGTGGCTGGTGCGGAGGACTTTGTATTTGACCTTCGCCTGCGTGACGGCTCCGCCGAAGTAGTAGTTGGCTTTGATCGTTGCCGTGATCTTGTCGCCGAGCGCGACCGGCTCGCGCGGCGAATCGACTTTCACCTCGAACTCCGGCTTCTTGTACTCCTCGACGCGGAATGAGCCGCCGCCGTAACCGTTTGATTGGAGATGCCATACGCCGAGCGGCGCGTCTTTTGGCAATTCGTACTCACCGGCCAGACCACCGAACGCATCGGCGTCCATCGACCGAGAGAACGCAACCTCCCCTTTGGGATTTCGCAACTCGACCGTGAAGCCCTTCGCGTTGGCGAACGTATTCGTGTCGGGCTGATCGTACTTGGCGTCGCCAATCCACAGCTTGAACTGCACTTTTTGAGACGGCCGATAGACCGGACGATCGGTGATCGTGAAGGCCTTGCGAGCGTGGTAATCCGGGTCGTGCCGGTTCTGAAACCAAACGTGTGAGAAGCCGTGATACGCCAGCCGGCCTTTATCCGTGCGAGCGATCGCGACCCACTGAAACTCCTGTGGCTGCTGGTTCGCACCGAGCATCAATTGGCCATCGGGATTCGTGAACTCGGCGAAGTTGCGGGTGATGATTTTCCACTGCGGTTTGCCCGGAACGACTTGCTCCTGCTTCCAACCGAACAGCTCGACGTTGGCCTTCGCGATCGGCTGTCCCGACACGGCATCGGCGACGAAGTAGAACGACTTCGCTTCGAGGTGCTTCTTGACGATGACTGTGTCGGCGACCCACAGAATGATGCGGCTGACGTTGCCGTCGGCCATTTTTGATTCGACCAGATATGCTCCCGGCTTTTGCAATGGCGTCGTGACGGTGACGCGGTCATCGACGTGATTCGGTCGCGGAGTTAGCTTCAGCGTCCACTCGGCTGCTTTCGCTCCGACGTACTGCTGTTGATTTTCGTGGACGATCCGATGCCCGATGTCGTGCAGATTCATCTGCTGTCCGTCGAGCTGCGCCGGACTGCTCTTGAGATATTTTTGGACGTCGTCGAGCAGCTTCGCGACGTTCAGCTCATGAGCCGTCAACGTGACCGAGTTGCCATTGCGAAATCGAAAATCAACGGTCGCTCCCTTGCCGGACGGCTGCGTTGGCGACGGCTCGAAGCGGCCCCAGTTTTTGACGATCTGATCGACAGCGACCTGTCGATGCGGACCGTGCCCGGTTTCGTTTCCCGGCCCGTATTCGGCGATGGCCGCTTTCCAGGACTCGACCGCTTTGGGGTATTGCCGCCGGTTCTCGTAGAAGTGAGCGATCAACTCGCGAGCTTGCTGGCCTTCTGGGCTCTTGCCGCCGGCGATAATCGTCTGCCAGATGCGGAACGGATTGAATTCATCCGGCAGCTTGAAGCGTTTCACGCCAGTCGCAAGGTTCGCGATGGTCTCGTCCTCGCCCAGCGTGTGGACCGCGAACGATCCAGTCTTCGCGTCCCCTTTCGCGCTGTCGTCTGAGAACTTCGACCACCAGCCGAAGTGAGCCATCGTCTCGACCCCAAACTGGCTTTGCAGAAACACCGCGTGAGTCAGCAACACTTCGTGCTTGCGAGTCGCATTTAGCTCGACCGTCTGAGTCAGCATCCAGCGCCAGCGTTCGCCGTCAGACTTCGCATCGGCATAGCTCTTCGGCACCGAGTAAAAAATCGGATTCCCCTCGGCATCGACCGGAGCCCCATGCGCCGACTGCGGTCCACCCCATCCGCGTCGCCAGCCCCAGTGCCAATACCCGTCGTCGTAATCGGGCAGCGTCGCGAGGTCCGTCAACACTAGCAGCTTCCATGGTTCAGAATGTCCCATGCCGTTGAGCAGCGTCTGGGCAAACTCAAAATAAAACTGCGCGGCATCAATCTTGTTGTCATCCTTCAGAGCCAGCGGCATCGCCTGGGTGAGCAACTGTAACGCTCGCACGCGATCTCGCTCGGCCGCATGAACGTGTTTGCCGTCGCCGCCCCGATGTGGCCCGCGCTGAAACTTGCCGGCGATGATCACGCCGTTGTGATCGACTTGTAGGTACGAATTCGCCACCGCTTGCAGCAGCCGCCAATTGTCTTTGTGGACTTCGATCACCTGTTCGCGAAATTCGTCGATCTCGTTGACGCGGCCGAGTTGTTGTAGGCATTGAATTGCCTGATTGAGCGTCTCCGGCATCTGCTGTGCGGGGGACTTCGGTTCGAGGCCGAGCTTGCGGAACTCCTCGAAGGCTTCCTTGAAGTTGCCCGCGGCCATTTTTTCCTGAGCGTCACTGAAGCTCGGCGGCTTGGCTTCCTGGCCCACGGCCCAGAGACCAGCAATCGTCAACACCAGACAGCTACCCAACATCCAGACAGAACGTTGCATAATGAATTCTCCGCCCTGCTCCGCGAAATGTAGGGTCGTTTGACAGATCAATCCGCGAGAAAGTTCCGACTCAATCGGCCTTTGCTTTCAGCCCGGAGAGTTCCTGGAATTCCGGCTGGTCGTGCAGCGAGGCGAGGTCCGGGTCTTTCTTCCATCCAGTCTGATCGTTGAAGCCGAGTTTCTTCGATTCGCGCAAGTCATCCAGAGCCTTGCGGCGAAAGGATTCGAGCTTTTTGTCCCGTTCAGGGAGCTTGTCGTCTTTTACAAGCTTCTCGACGGCTCGACCGTAGACGCAGGCGACGTTGTAGAGGAACAATCCGTCGTTTGGAAATTTGGACCGTACGTCTTCGACCAGTTTGATCCCTTCGTCGAATTTTCCTTCGACCGCCAAACAGATTCCCACGCCTGTGATTGCTTGATGGTTGAGGTCGTCGAGAGCGAGCGCTTTTTCGAAATCCTTTTTGGCTTCGGGATATTTGTCGAGTCGGATTTGCACGTTGGCTCGGCCAGAGTACGCCTCTGGGAGATCCGGATCGGTCTTAACCGCCTGATCGAAGAGTTCCATTGCTCCCTTGTGTTCATTTTGCTGCTCCAGCGCGCGAGCTTGATAAACGTACTGCATCGCCGGCGAGCGCTGGTAAATGTTCTGCAACGCCTGTCGAGCCTGCATCTGGCGAGTTTGATCTGGCGACGAACGAGCCTTGCGAATTGCGACTCGAGCCTCGGCCGTGGCGACTTGGCCGAGTGCGTTGGCCGTATAGATAATCGTGTTGGGCTGCGTCGTTTTCTCGAACGCCTGGATGAGCAATTTGACGGCGGCGGGTGAGCCGTCGTTCTGCAGCCACAGACAGACGGTGCTGACGACGTTGGCATCCTGCGAATCCAAAGCCGGTTCGGCCAGTTTCAAAAATGCCGGCGACTTGAGCTGACCGAGAATGCCTAGCACCGCCGTTTGCTCGTTCGGCCGCAGCGTGGCGTACTGTTCGACCAAGGTGTTGGCCACGGTCTGATCGCCAATCTGCGCGAGCGTGTTGATGAGGCCAGTGCGGTCACCGGCGTTGTTCTTCAGGTGCTTCAAGAGCAATGGGATCGAGGTTTGGTCCTTCGTCTTGGTCAGGAACGCCAGCATTGCTGGAGTCGGCGGCGTGGACTCCATGAACTTGAGCGTGAATTGCAATGCGATTTCCTCAGTGGCTGCGTCGGGCTGGTTGGCGAGTTCGTTGTACGCCGTGTCCCGGATGGCAATGTCTCGCGACTGCAGCGCGTCTTTGAGCACCTCGATCAACTTCGGGTGCCCCACTCGAACGAGGGCTTGCAGGCCGTCGATCCCCAAGCCTCCCTGCGGATCTCGTACGTATTTGTAAATTGTCTCTGACCAGATCGGCCGCGGGTTCTGAGCGAGGACTTTGACGATCGTCTTGCGTGACTCGGCCCCTTCCCGTTCGAGCAGTCTCAGCAGCGCGTCGTGCGCAGCGGCGTATCGCGAGCCGGCCAGGCTTTCGACCGCCATCGACGCCAACGGTTCGGTGTTTTTGCGGGCGTAGCCGAGCACTTTTTCGATCGCTTCCGGTTCGCCGAAATGACGGAGCGCAAGCAAAGCCGCCTTCTGCAACGCCGGGTCTTCGTCGTCGGCCAGCTGCAGAAGCAACGGCAGGTTTTCGTTCGCGAGTCGCCCGCCTCCGGCCGCCACAGCCGCCGCTCGGGTCAGGGGATCGGCCGAACGAATGTCGTCGAGCAGTTCGTTGCGCGGCAACACTTCGTACGCGGTGCGCAGCGCGGCGACGACGGCATCGGACGTTGTCTTGTGAACGATCGACGCATTGGCCATCGCGACGGGATTCATCGCCAACCCGTAGTTGTTCACCCCGTAGTTTCCTTGAGCCTGATTCGCTCCGGGCAATTCGGCCAGGCGAAACTCGGTGAACGACTGCGGCAACGACGGAATTTGCGAGTTCTGCAAGTCAGTACGCCCGAGGCTCTGGGCCATCCCGATGAACTGATAACTCAGATTCATGTCGATCGCCGGAGCACCTTCAGCCCAACGAATGACGACGCGAGAAACTTTCTGCGTCGCGAGCCGCTCCAGCTCTTCGACGAGCGCTCCATAGCTGATGAAGTTCAATTCACCGCCGATTGTCAGCAGTGCGAGGCAACTGCGCGGGCCCAGCCGCTTCGAGGAAACGTCCAACTTCGACATCGCCCAGGCGTTGACGTCGATCTCAATCGGCTTTTCGCCAGATGCGATGCTCAGTTTCAGTTTCGGAAGTCCAGGTCCGCGAGGCAGGCCGCTGAAGATGATCCACGTTGTGGCGGTCTGACCGGGCGCGATCTTCATCGATGCTGTCGGCTTGATTTGATTCAGTGGATACCCCTGCTGGCCGATGTTGATCGCATAATTCAGAATTTGTGCATCGAGCACTCCGTTTTTTAGCGAGTTGCCATCGGCATCGAGCGTGATCTGCGGAGCCTCGATGGTCTTTGCTTCAGCCGTCAAATTGATGAGCGTCAGCTTGGCGACGAAGAGCCGATGCTCAACTGCTTGGCCATTGCGGACGCCAAAATTGAAACTCTGAACCACGGGGGTTTCGAGCATCGGCACGAGCTTGCGATCCTCCGGATTTTCCGGGAGCGTCTTCGGTGCGTTCTTCAGCACGCTCTTTAAATCGCGATCGAGTTGATCGACCTTCTCCTGCAATCGCCGCAACAGTTCGGCGTTCGGCGTGTCGGCAGGTTTGTCTTGAGCGACCGCCGGAAGTGACAGCGCGACGAGGATGGCCAGCAGGCGACAAAAGAATCGTGATCGGGGCATGATCAAACTCCCAACTTTGGAGTCCGGGGATTCATCCCCGGTCTCCCTCGCGGCGAAGCCGCTTTTATTCGATGTGACTTTTATCCACTTTCGCAAACCAGCAGTTCCACGGCTAAGGAAAGCGGCGATGAATCCCCGCTTTCCAAATTCAGCACAACAGCGTGCCGGCTGTAATCTCAAACCACAAGTGAGATTGGGTACCAGGGGGCAAAACTCGCAGGCCGGCATCCACGCCGCGAGCGTGCAGGTTGATCGCGTCGGTCACGCAGGTGTACGGTTCCAGGCAGACACAGGGTCGGGCGGGTGGCGTGAAGACGACGTACTCGCGGAACTCGGAACCACAGCGCTGTCGAATTTGCAGGCCCGCCGCTTCGTCGTAAATCGAACAGGATACCACGTTGTTTGAGTCATCCAGATCAGTCAGTACGTCGTCGAGCTTCAACACGTCGAGGTACTCCCCCTCGCGCAAGTCCTTTTCACGTGGGACTTCGTGGCGTTCGCCAGTCGGCAGGCAGTCCCGCAACGCCCATTCTTGATTCGCGGGGACTTCGATCAAACAGCTGGTCAGTTGGCTGCTTGCGTCCAACGGGACGCGAAAGTACGGATGTGTGCCGAACCCCCAAGGCAACGGGACCGAGTCCGGATTCTCGATGTGGATATCGCAGCGCAGCGAACTGCCTCGCAATTCGTAGCAAACTTCGATCCGAAAATCGGCTGGCCAGAGAGGTCGCCGTTCTGGGGCATCGATCGACAACTGAAACTGTCCGACAGCGAATCGATCCCCTTGTTCAGTGACTCGCCAAGGCCGATCGAGGCAGAATCCGTGAATCGCGTGACCGTTCTTGTCATGCAACCCGATGTTAGCTGGGATGATGTATTCACGACTGTCCCACACGAAACGGCTGTCGCGGATCCGATTTGGAAACGGAAACAGAATCGGAATGCCATGCCCGCTCGGCCGCAGCGAACCGTCCGCGAAAGCCGGGTCAGCTTCCAGCACTCGGATCGTCCAGTCGCGTGCGCGTGCGTTGAACTCGAAACAGTTGAAGCCCAACTCTGGGGCAATTCGCGCGGTTGAGCCTGTTGCCCGGTCCGTTATTGTGATGAGTGGCATGTTGGCTCCTGAAACGAATCGCGGTCATGGAAAGTCGGATGGGCACTCCAGCCCGCCCGGTTTTCTGGTTTTTATTCAAAGACAGGACCGGCAGGAGTGCCCATCCGCCGACTCGAATTCGCGCACTGGCTGCGATGAGGTATCGTTGAAACCGTATCGCCGGCTCGCCAAGCCGTGAAGCGGTTGGAATTATTTCTTCGCGAGGTGCTCATGCCTCATCGTTGTTTCGCCGGCATCGTGTGGGTTATGCCAGCGATTTTTGTCGTAACTTTGCTCGCCGAAGAGGAATCCCCCAAGACTGACGAAGATCAAACTCCCGTTGCCGCCGCGCCGAACCTGCCGACAAAGACGCTGGGTGGACGCGAGTTTTGGGGGGATGTCGCTCATTTTCATGGCTGGCGAATTCAGCGAAATGTTCTCACGAAGCACTACCGGCTGATCGACGGCGACGACGTACGGCATGCTTGGGGCACGCGCGAGCAATGCCAGGCGAAACTTGACGAAATTAAACGGGAGCGAAAACTCCCGAGAATGTCGGGCGAGGGAGTTCTGCTCGTCCACGGGATCATTCGCTCTTCGAAGTCGATGGCCGCGTATCGACCGCCGCTGGAAAGAGCCGGCTTCCAAGTTTTTCCGTTTGACTATCCGAGTACGCGCGTCGATCTCGACACCGCGGCCGAGTACCTGCATGAAGTGATCGAATCGCTTGACGGCATCGAACGGTTGCACATCGTCGCTCACAGCATGGGAGGTGTCGTCGCGCGAACGTATCGAGCCAGGCATCACGACGAGCGGCTGACTCGGCTGGTCCTCGTCGGCTCGCCGCAGAAAGGAGCCGAACTGGCGGACCTGATGCGCGGCAACGCCAATTTGGTTTTTAAAACGATTTTCGGCCCGGCGGGACAACAACTCGTCACGGATTCAGGCGGATTCCTCAAGAAGTTGCCGACACCAGACATCGATTTCGCCGTGATTGCCGGCGGGCATCCCCCGAGCGGATTCAATCCGCTGATTCCTGGCGATGACGACGGGATCGTCAGTCTCGAAAGCACACGCTTACCCGGCGCGGCAGATTTTCTGTTCGTCGAGGAGTTGCATCTGGCTCTGAACCGCAATGAAACAGTACACAAGGCAACGGTTCGATTCCTGCAAACGGGCAAGTTCCGCGAGGCAGGCGACCCGCAGCCAATTCCTCGCGAGTGATCTGGACGTCCGCAATTCCTCGTTGAACCGCAGGCACGCGCGTCTTTAGAGATCAGTCGATTTCCCAACCCACGTGCCTGCGGCGTGCGGCTGAACGAGCAAGTCTCAAGTCGCTCTTTTGCGAGTCAGGCACATGGCCTAGACTCCCGGCTCTCACTGTTTTCCCAGCCAAAGGATTGGCGATGTACAAGCTGTTGTTGTGCGTGCGGTATCTGCGGACGCGATTCATTGCACTAGCCAGCATCATCAGCGTGATGCTCGGCGTGGCCACGATGATCGTGGTCAACAGCGTGATGTCGGGCTTCGGCACGGAGATGCGGAGCCGGATTCACGGCATCCTCTCCGATGTCGTCGTCGAGACTAACAGCCTTGACGGCGTGCATGACACGAATCGCTGGATGACGATCATCCGCGAAGTGGGCGGCGACGACATCGAATCGTTGGCGGCGATGGTCGAGATCTACGGCATGATGACCTACGACTACCGTGGGCAGCCGGTCATGAAAACCGTGCAGCTGATCGGTATCGAGCCACGCACGAAGTCTGACGTCAGCCCGATCGCGGGTCTGTTCGAAACCAGCCTCGACAGTTATCAGCAGATCAAAGAGCAGGGCCAAGTCGTTCGTGAACCGCTCCGTTCGGCGGATGAGCCAGTCGGCTGGGAATTGACCGCCGACGCGGCCGAGGATCGCCGGCATCGTATCGAACTCGAGCAGAGATTCCTGGAACAGCGGGAGTGGGAACGGAAACGTTCGCAGCCCGAAGCGGAAGCCCTGGACCATGATCCCAGCACGCTGTTTGAGCCCATCAACGCGAAGACTTCGAAGGACGCCGAAACGGCATCGCCTCCAGACTTCTCAGAGGGCGAGGAACCGGCCATTGCCGTTGATCCCGCTGCTCCTCAACGAGCGCGGCTGTACGTCGGCGCGGGGCTGGTCGAATATGTTTACACCGACGAGGAAACCGGCAAAGCCAAAGTGATGCGCATCATCCGCCCCGGAGAGGATGTCATGATCAGCACGATTTCGGCGGGACGCCCCGAACCCGTCCGCTTTCATGCGACCGTCGTGGACATCTTCAAAAGCGGCATGAGCGAGTACGACGGCAACCTCGTCTTCTGCAATCTCGAGGAGCTGCAAAAAGTTCGCGGCATGATTGATCCGCAGACGAAAGACGGCGCGGTCACCTCAATTCAGATCAAACTGAAGAACTACGACCGAGCCGCAGAGATCGTCAAACGGCTGAGCACGGCACTGCCTCCCGGATTGTTTTCGGTTCGCACTTGGGAACAAAAACAAGGCCCGCTGCTGGCAGCCATCGAGATCGAGAAAGCGATCCTCAACGTGCTGCTGTTCTTGATCATCACCGTCGCCGGATTCGGCATCCTGGCGATTTTCTACATGATCGTTGTCGAGAAGACGCGCGACATTGGCATCCTCAAAGCCTTGGGGGCCACGTCCCGCGGCGTGATGACGATCTTCCTGTCGTACGGTTTGGCGCTGGGCATCGTCGGCAGTGGAGTCGGCGTTGCGATCGGCCTGTTGTTTGTGACCTACATCGACAACATCGAAAAAGGACTGTCTAAGCTGACCGGCCGCAAGATCTTCGACGAGACGATCTACTACTTCCCCAAAATTCCGACGGATGTCAGTGCGACGATGGTGATCTGGGTGGCCTTGTCCGCAGTGATGATCGCCGTTCTGGCCAGTGTTCTCCCCGCTCGCCGAGCCGCCCGGCTGCATCCGGTCGAGGCGCTGAGGTACGAATAGACTGAGAGTGCGGTGTGTCAGCACCGCTTTGGACCAAACTTCCGATCAAATTTAAAGCGGTGCTGACACATCGCAGTCCAAGGTCTTCAGTCATGACCGAACTTCTGGCCCTCGAAACCACCCGACGGCTCATGCAGCCCACGCCGATCGCACCGATCCATCTCGCGAGTATCGCGCTCGAAAAATCGTATCGCAAAGGGGATCTTCAAATCCCGGTGCTGCACGGCGTCGAGATTAACATCCGTCGTGGCGAGTTCCTCTCGATTGTCGGCCAGTCCGGTTCCGGCAAGAGTACGCTGCTGCATGTGATGGGCTTGCTCGATTCGCCCAGCGTCGGCGAAGTGCTGCTCGACGGCGACCGCATCGACGACTTGCCTCAGAAGACTCGCGATGAGCTGCGGAACCGCGTCTTCGGATTTGTCTTTCAGTTCTACCACCTGCTGCCGGAACTGACGGTCTTGGAGAATGTCCTTGCCCCGTTGATGATCCGGCACTCGATGGTCAGCTACTGGAAACGTCGTCGCGAGTTCCGAGCCGCTGCCGAAGAGATCCTCGAAAAGGTCGGACTCACGCATCGGCTCAAGCACAAACCGAACGAACTCTCCGGTGGTGAGATGCAGCGGGCCGCAATTGCTCGCGCGCTTGTCGCGAAGCCGGAAATCCTGCTCGCCGACGAGCCGACTGGAAACCTCGACGCCGGCACCGGCCAGGAGATCATGGGCCTGCTGCGAAACCTCAACGAGCAGGAAGGTCTGACGATCGTGATGGTCACGCACGACGAGAGCCTCGCTCGCTCCGCACATCGTCTTGTTCGCCTGACCGAAGGTCGTCTGGAACTCCTCCACGACGCGGCATAGATTCCGCCGCATGTCGCACTTCAATCACACCGTCGCAATTCAACGAGTCACAGACCTCATCGCCATTCCGGGCAAGAGCACTCAGGAAGGCCGAGTCGTCCAATTCCTGCGCGATGCTCTCAAACGCGCGGGGGTCCCCGACTCGCAAGTCGCGATCGACGACGCGAACAAACGCAGTTCTGCTGGCGGCGAAGTTGGCAACTTGATCGTCAAGCTCCCCGGCACAAAGCGTGGGCCACGACGATTGCTGATGGCTCACGTCGACACGGTCCCGCTGGCCGTTGGAGCGAAACCGGTGCGAGACGGCGACCTCATCAAGTCGGCTGATCCGAACACGGCGCTCGGCGGCGACGACCGATCTGGCGCAGCCGTGATTCTCAACGCGTTGCTGACGATTCTGAAACACAAGCTGCCACATCCGCCACTGACGTTCTTCTGGCCGGTGCAGGAAGAGATCGGACTGCTCGGAGCACGGCACGTTCAACCACGAGCACTCGGCAACCCAAAGCTCTGCTTCAATTGGGACGGTGGAGCCGCTCACGCCGTCGCGATCGGCGCGACCGGGGCCTACGACATTCACATCGACGTTTTCGGTACGCCCGCTCATGCTGGTGCCCATCCCGAGCAGGGTGCCAGCGCGATCGCGATGGCGAGCCTCGCGATCGCCGATCTCGCGACCAATGGTTGGCATGGGCTGATCGTCAAAGGTAAGCATCGCGGTACGAGTAACATCGGCATCATCAACGGCGGTGACGCAACCAACGTCGTGACTTCCCGCGTACGACTGCGGGCTGAAGCCCGCAGTCACGACCCCAAGTTCCGCGTTAAGATCGTCAACGCCTTTCGAGAGTCTTTCACGAAAGCCGCCCTGCAAATCCGTACCGATGCCGGCCAACCGGGCCGAGTCGACTTCCAGGCCGAGCATAAATACGAATCGTTCCGGCTCGCGCCCACCGAACCGTCGGTCGTCACCGCCTGCAAAGCGATCCGTTCGATCGGGCTCGAACCCGAAACGCGTGTCAGCAACGGCGGCCTCGACGCCAATTGGCTGACTGCACATGGTCTGCCGACGGTCACGCTCGGATGTGGACAATCGGGCATCCACACGACCGATGAAGTGCTGCATGTCCCCAGCTACCTGCAAGCCTGCGAGATTGCGCTGTGGTTGGCGACGACCATGTAGCCCTGTCACTCCGCGACAGGATTGCCGAAGGCCCAATTCGGGTAGATCAACGCAAGCTCGTCGGACGCGCGGACGACATCCGTAAAGCGTTCGGGTTTCCTGTCGCGGAGTGACAGGGCTACATTTTGCGGCGTTCTTCGATTGACCTGCTGTTGGAGTTCATCATGTCTGAGTTTTCGTTGCCGCTCGGTTTTCAAACGTCTGGTGTCGCTTGCGGAGTTCGCGGCGATGTCGGGCGACTCGATTTAGCTCTGTTCGTTTCCGATCGTCCGGCCGCGACGGCGGGAGTCTTTACGACGAACCTTGTCTGCGGAGCACCGGTCAAGGTCTGTCGCGAACGAGTGCCGCGCGCGACCGGTCGGGCGGTTGTGATCAACTCTGGAAATGCGAACGCGGCAACCGGTGATCGAGGATTTTTGGATGCTCAGCGGATGACAGCGGCGGTTGCGAAGTCGTTGAACTGCCGTGCGGACGATGTGCTCGTTTGTTCGACGGGAGTCATCGGTCGGTTCCTGCCGATGGAGAAACTCGAAGTGGGTATCCCGCAGGCAGCGGCGGCCCTCGCGAGCACTCCCGCCGCGTTTGATTTGGCCGCGCGCGCGATCATGACCACCGACACAGTGCCGAAGCAGGCGACTCGATCCGCCGAGTTGCGCGGGGCAATCGGCACCAAAACGGTCCGCATCAGCGGAGCCTGCAAGGGAGCGGCGATGATCGCTCCGAACATGGCGACGATGCTGTGTGCGATCATGACCGACGCCGATTTGACGCCGACTGAAGCCGACGCAGCACTGCGGGCTTCCGTCAATCAGAGCTTCAACTGCATCAGCGTTGAAGGGCACATGAGTACCAGTGACACCGTGCTGTTGCTGGCTAACGGAGCGGCCGGAACTGGGCCGCTCGACACCGACAGTCGTGCGAAGTTTCAGGCGATGCTCGATGAGGTCTGCACCGACTTATCTACTGCGATCATTCGCGATGCCGAAGGGGCCACGCATTTCATCACGATCGACGTGATCGGCGCGCGGACACGCGATGATGCGTTTCGCATCGCCAAGACCATTGCCGACAGTCCGCTCAACAAGACGGCAATCCACGGAGCCGATCCCAATTGGGGTCGCATCGTTTCGTCCGCTGGATACGCCGGCGTGCCCCTGCGGGAAGAAGACATCTCACTGCGCATCAACGGACTCGACGTTTATCGGGACGGAGCACCGCTGCCGTTCGATCCAAAGACGGTCAGCGATAGCATCCGCAACAATCGCGACACGCACATCGAGATGACGCTGAAGCTCGGCACCGCACGGGTTCGTTATTGGTCCAGCGATCTCACCGCCGAGTACGTCCGGCTGAATGCGGACTACACGACGTGAGATCATCGCGCCATTAATTCACGTGCGGCGTGGGTCGGTTGCTGAGATGATCTCGCTGATCCCGTGCTGATTGAAGCCCTTGTAGCCGTCATCCCGTTGCAAGATTTCCAAGTGCGAGCCGATCGCGCCGTTGTTCGAAAACTGCTGAGCTTGCTCGAAAGTAATCCGTTTTGCCGCCAGCAATCGTTCGATCCGTTCTGGGATCACCGGCCAAATCTCACCGCGCGTGAATGCTTGCCGGAGATACGGAAAATCAGTGAATGGCGGCATCGTCTCGATTCCAGCTGCAGCTAGTTGATCGCGCGACGCGGTGAAATCGAATTGGCATTCGAGGTGATGCAGCCCCGCCTGCAAGAAGGCCTCTCCATGCAATTCGCACCACAATCCGACGGTGCCGAGCTGGTCGCGTGGTGGCAGTGGCTCGTGGGAAAA
>Ga0194133_10004459_pt1 | contig 18748 bp, 8 predicted proteins | sample TA2KigOf40mmetaG_FD_155448 | JGI IMG/M metagenome (GOLD analysis project Ga0194133, IMG submission 155448) | Freshwater microbial communities from Lake Tanganyika, Tanzania - TA2015055 Kigoma Offshore 40m | ecosystem: Environmental > Aquatic > Freshwater > Lake | place: Tanzania: Lake Tanganyika... | reverse complement strand
TCTGCACTGACCATGGACTCTTTGAAGGTGTTGATCTTGCATAAACATCGCCTGAGTATTTTCTGCCCCAGATTATTTTTATTCCTAGCCTAAAATTTTTCAAAAGTTTCAAATATTTCCTTGAGTTTTATTTCAAAGACAAAAACGGTTACCAATTTTTCACCCTAACATTTAACTGCTTTTTTGAAATGTTAAACCGCTTTAAGGTGAAGTTTAATGTTTAAAACTTGAATCAGGCCAATACATGGTGGTTGACGAAGTGGAGGATCATCCTGGACGACGCAAAAACTCAGGATTTCTTCAACCCATGAAACACCTCTCTGGTAAATTTGAAATATGTAAATACTATCAAAAAAAGTTTTACAAAATATATCGATTTGTGAGTGACAAGAACTAAACTTTATACCTACACCTTCTCAAAATAATGAACTTAGTTCAATTCACTCTCAAACTTCAAAAAATTGAGGAGTTATCTTGACTTTGAGGGAATAATTTTCATCTTCTTTGTGCTACGAAAAGAAAAAGTCCCATTATCAAATTCGTTAAACTTTACAAAATATTTTCTTTGGCTAACAATATTTTGAAAACTCATTTAGGGTGGATGGAAGAGTAAGTCTCGATGGTGTTCACTTCTCTCATCCATTAATAACTTGTCAAACTTAAACTGTTCGGAACGTTTAAAAACCTAAACTCTTCAAAAGTTTCTAATTTTGAAGTTTCGACCTAAAGACAATAAAGCCCCAAAAAGGCATATTTGTTAGAATTAGATGAAAAAATCTTTGGTTTCAAGGGCTTCTAAGAAACCCTGAAGTAAATTTTCAAAAAATTTTACTTAAAAGTGTTTTTAAGGCTTTCAGTCCTTGGGAAGCCAAGTGTGGAAAAAGTCATTGCGGTTAAGGCTTTAAATCCTTTGATGAGATGGTGTTGGAGCACTGGGATACATATATGAAATTGAATTTTAACATCTAGGTTTCTTCTGGATTACTATTCATATTGAAAATGCCCATTGTTGTAAAATTCCATTATCAATGATTAAAAACTACTTAAGAATCAACTCAAATTATTTGAGAGTAAAAATACCACCCAACCTCAACATGATTTTTTGTAAGAATGAGTTTTTGAGTGTTAAATGACCGCAATGTTGGAACCCGCATGGTTTGAGAAGTCAACCTCAAATAAAGTTTACTCGGTTTTTTCATCTCGATACCGAGTCAAAAAGATTCATTTTCTCTCAAGTGCCTCAAATGTTTGATTTTTATTCAATAATCAAAGTTACTTGCTTGCCAGTCTGAGAGATCGAGGTATAAGTTTTAGTTGGGAATGGAATGATTGGCCAGTTTTTACTCAATCACCTTAATCGAATTGCCTCTTATCTTTTACCAGTTTGTTATCTAATCCAATGGTTCGTCACCAGAATAAATTTTTCCTCACTTTGCTAATCATTGCAGCTATTACTCACCGTACTATTGAAATTTCAGAACAAATTTTTTGTCAATCTAAGTTAACTTATAAATCAATTCTTTGAAAATTATCCTTTTTTTCATTTTTTCATGAGGTCAGATTGGCAAATAAAAAAAAATAATTGGTTAAAGAAACCAAACTTTTCAAAAGTCAAATTCAACTCTAACGTTTGAAACGCTTCCAAGATGTTCCAATTCTTACCTCGGATTGATGTTTTGATTCATTAAAAGATAGATTTGGTCAATAACTTAATTATGATACTAAATCAACTAAATTAAGATAGTTTTTTGATACAATTTATGGCCTGCTTGCATTAAAGCTTTGACTTTCTAGAGCATGGATTACTCTATATTTTAACAGTTTTTCAAAAAAATTCCAGAATAGTTGTTTTGTTGTACCCATTCCTAAAATAGAAAATTATAATTGGATGACTATTAAGGTTCATGGGTATCCTTGAACGAGGTATTAAATCCTAAACTCTCCAATTATCGACCACTTGTAGTGAGCATTAGGATATGACAACTCCATCCCATCTTGTGCTTATTGGCTTACCTTATTTTAAGCCCTTTACATCAAAATATTTTGTATATATACTAAAAGGTTCTGTGATAAATTGAATACAAACAGAGACTATTACAAAGCTGTTGATAAAATTAGAGCAAATATCCAAAATGTTATTTTTTTCTTTTAGGTAAGTGTTGGCTGAGAAAAGTGCAGTGGTGGAATCTTGTCCTGGTTGTAGAGTAAACAGAAACAAATATTGGCTTTCATGCCAATATTTTATTTCAAAAATCCCCAAATAGATTAGTTTTAAGTCTGCAGTTCTACTCACAGATCAACGGATTTGATCATCAACTTGGCATTGAAAACTTGGAAGCTTGTCGAATAACTTTAAAAGGTTTTCTCCCTAAGCTATTGACACATTCTACTGAGATTCAAGATTTTTTAGTTAACCTTTGAAATCTACTAATTAACTTTCCAACGTTATTTTTTTAAAGATAAAATCAAATTTTTGTCTCAAAGGTGATATTGTGATGAATCTCAAGTTTTTTAACCATCTAGCGAGTGTTTCCATAATGAAGTTATTTGTTTCGTACATCTTTACACAAAAAAAGAAACTTATGGATTGGTCAGAAGCCAAATCTAAAATTGTCTCCCAACAAAATGTGTGACTGGATGAAATGAGAAGCAGATAAAAAGTTACCTTATCAACTTGCAACGATATCATCCACATTCCTCGTACATTATTCAATTAATTTAAACAATCATGACAAAAACGTATCTCGGAAGTAATTTTCAAAATTTTTGCTCGTTTTCACATACATGAAAACAAAGCCTTTTATTAGCAGAATTCAACCTTAAATCGATAAAATGAAGTTTTCTGTGAGAAGTTTTAAAAAGGAAGCGCTCGAGCGATTTCAATCACTTTCCTTGAGTGATGAAATCTTGTAACAGATATGATCTCTAACGTTATTATCTTCTGGTCTATTAGTTGGCTTTTGTGCATGCCTCTATTATCTTAAAGATGTGGTGATAAAGTGGCAAGGTCAAGCTCAAACAACAAGTTTCAAAGGGAAAAGAAAATCTCCATGTTAAACAAAAATTTCCACTTAAGTATGTGCATTGAATCAGAAAACCCTGAGATGAGATTTTTTTGGTTTTTTTAGATGAACATATATAGCCAAGTCCTTTTGTTTAAACTTTTTTCAAACCTTATGAAATCTTTACAAATAGAAGAAATCCTTTCATTTAGGAAACCAGCACGAAATCAGATCGTGACTGAAGTTCAAAAAACCTACATATGAAAAGTGAAGATTGTATTAGGAGCTTTTGAATCTATTTAGAAACGTCATTGAACAAAAAGTCTTCTTCTCCTGTCAATTTAGTTGCGCTTCTCATACCTAACTTACAGCTCTTATGAAATGTAACTTTAAAAATACATTATCTATAAATAGGAAAAGAAAGCTTTTCAGAGTAAAAGTGATACAACGAATACATTTTCTTGTTGATAGATACAAGTAATATTTTACTGATCTGTATTTTGAAATATTGAAAAAGTCAAGTTCCCAAGGTTGACTTTTTTCTTTATCACGACGTTTCAATCTGAGCAGTTTAACTTTCAATTTTTTCTTCTTCTGTCAAAATCTATAAAGAACTTGATGCTTTCTTATCAAGAACCCAATCTTAACCCTCCAGAGGTTTTTATCCACGCTTTTCTATCAGAACTTCTCAAAGCACATTTTTTCTTTCTGAAAAAAATGAATTGTCAGCAATTTCTTTAGATCATAAATTACTCACTCTTAGATATGGCTACTTTGTCAATACTGAAATAAAAGTCTTTTTAACAACTCCCTTTCTTCTGAAATAAATGTCACCATTAGAAAATTCTTTTGTGCTTTAAAAAGGCAAAGAAAAATTCAAAATTGATCAAAAGTATACTTAAAAAGAGTTACTGATTTTACTTGAGCTCAGAATTGAAGCTCATTTCTTTCCAGAATTACTGTACTGTCAAACCTTAAGAGAAAAACATTAAAAATATTGGAAGAAAATCTCTTCCTTGCAGGAAAAATGAAAGGTTAGCAAAACCACATAAAGCAAATTTGGCTCTGATAGCCAATTATTTTTAGGAGATAAAATTTATTTGTAGCGGGCAGTTTTTCTAATGGTAACTGAACTGAAAAAGTAAAAAAAATACTTGAAAATCAAGAACGTTCAGATTATATCAGTATTATGGATTGTAGAAAAAGAACCATCCTTCTCTTTTCAATATCCTTTAACTTAAGTTTCCCTCAAATCCCATGAGTTGAAGATTATTGGTCTGAGGAAAGAAGACAATCATGAAAATTTCTCTTCAGTTTGACTTTCAAATTTCCAGCATTTTTATAAAACTACAAAAAATAGTTTGATTAAAAATGGAATTTCATATCAGATGAAGCATTTTTAAATAAGTAACAAGTGGTGAAAGCCACGAAAATATAAAAGAATTGTAACTTCTATGACGTTGCTAGAGCTTCAGCAATCCCCAACTACAAAACATGCAACGTTCATTGTTCTTCTAAAATAGTAAGTTCAACATTTTTTCGATTGAGTTCGAGCTGCCGAATGGGAAAGCTTGTGTGTTTAAAAAAATCTGAACAAATCCATTTGTCACCAGGTGAAAAATTTCATTTGCTTGAAAGTTGATTGCTAATTTCAAATTATAATATTGCATCAATTAAATCACCAATATCTCGCTTAAAATTGACCATTCAACCTGGCATTTTGTCCAACCTTAAAACTTAAAAAGTTTAAGCTAGATATCAGATAGCCAACGAACTGTTCGGATTGAAAACTAGAGCTAAATGAAGCAAATGTAATTCATTTTAAGGGATTTAGAAATAGTGTTGACATTGCAATAATCCCATATTGCAGCCATTCTGCCATATTTTTCATTTTGAACCATTCGATTATTTTTCAACTTAAAAAACAGCTTGGATAGAGAACTGATTATTCTAACACTAAACCAAGCAAATGAGATTATTGTTGACTTCACAACAGTTCCACAGCAATCTTTGGTGGTCTTTTTCATTTATCCAACTAAGATTTTTATTTTTTCATTATTTTATTTTGAACATTTTTGATTATTTGATTATCATGGTTAATTAACCTAAAGACCTCCCTGGACTAAGATAGACATCATAAGATGACTTATTATGGCTAACCCAGGGGTCAAAGGTTTGCCTATGCCAGAGATCGAGCCCTGAACCTCCCTGACCTAGTGTGACTAATCCTAATCCAAGGGACAATAATATTTTTGTGACTCAAAAAGCCCTTTTTGTGAAGAAAATTACAGAACTTTTGGTCATGGAGGTTTTGAAATGTCAAAACACTCTGTTGATATGGTCTTAAAATTAATCCCAAATGATAAATGTAAAAGAATGGATTTTTACTTACTTACCATGTTTTTATAGTTTGAGTAAATAATATCAGCTGTGTGTACTCCTGAATTACATGCCCAAACTCAAATTAATTTTTTCTAGATCTGGTGGGTCCTAACCTAACGAGCATAAATTAACTTACAGTCTTTGTATCTTGATCTTTGAGGATAAAAACTAAAAAATATCTTAAGTACTGATGGGCCCTTGTTGTCTAGTTTCTGTTCAGACGTTTCCAATTGATCATCCGGTATTTAATATTCACATTGTTTACATAAATATGGAAACTTGTTCTACTTTTTAGCTTTTAAAACAAGATTCACAAACTTTGCATTATTGTATCCTAAAATAAGTTGAATTGCCGATTTAATAAATAAAGTAAAAGAGATTTACATATATGTCTGTATTTTATTTCTTTAACATAGAAAACTGAAATCCAATGATTTTTACAAATTGATCTGATCAATAAAAAATATCGATGCAATTCAATTTTATTTGAAGAGCTTTTTTTCGTTTCCCATCACAAGAATGAAGTGGTGAAGGTTTCAGTTTTTATTTCTCATCAGTCTGACCAAATTTTTTATTTGATCTTAAGACACCCTTGAAAAACTAATAACTTTTTGCATTTGACACCAAATTACAAATTTAGAAAGATGTTCTGACCCTCTCTTAACCAACTTTGTGATCCCTCATCAACAACATTGAAAAAAATAGAATTTTAATCTCAAAATGAATAGGTAAGAAGTATCTATGATAAAAGGAAGAATGAAAAAACCTTCTATCATTTTATTCAGTCAAAGCTGTACTTTTGTTAAAAGGTGTCTTAGTGGATTAAATACAACAAAAGTCTAAAATTATCAAAAAAGCGGTTTGATTCGATGTTTGTTTTAAATTGATTCCATTAAAAATGGTTAACTATTCTGGTTCTCCATTCTGTTTCCAGATGGCGCAAAAGTCCGATTTTTGGCAATCAATTTTCAAAAGAAGTCTTCTCCTCAATATAGATTTATTCTAGATACTGATAGTGAGTCATCGCACAATTATTTTTTCTGTCATGGTGGTCTTAAGGTTATCAACTGTGGAAAAAAAAGTAAAAATGAGATAATAGATGTATGAAAAAGACTACTACATCGAGTATTAAAGTACAAACAATAAGCCAATACTATTCTTGGTGTCACAAAGAATAAGATCTGCCTCTTCTTATTCATTGCACTGATTAAAATCACACATCACAAGCTTTTGGACAACAATTGGAATACGAAGACCAACAAAGATGAAATTAGAATATATTTGAAGAAATTTTTATTGAAATAATCTAGTCACACAAAAAAGTATGCCTTGACTCTATTTTAAAATTTTGACAATTATTTTGACAATTTGAACATTTTGCATAACTGGTGAATTTCCTTCATTAAAATAATCCAGTCACATACTGAACTTAGAACTTTGACAATTTTTTGACTTGTGGTACATTTATTTAATGACTATTTTTGACTTTTTGCATTTTTACAGTCCACATCATTTACAATGTAAATGGTTTGGTCATACCAGGATTCTTATAATTTCTAAAGATTGTAATTTTTACTATTTTTGAGATAATGAGGCCGAAATAAAGGCTTTGAATTCAAATATCAATTGTACCAGGGCTGTGGTAGTTGTTGAATGGCTATATGACACAACATGACAACAACAAGCGCATCAAATCATAAGCTCGAAAGATACATATATGAAACTTAAATTTTGGAATTATTTTTTGTCTAAACTAAAACAGATTCATTTGTTCCAGCTGACCCTGAAGGCCCTGGTTGTTGTGCCCTTCTTCTTGCATTGGTTTCCATTCTTCTTATCATAGCAACGCTACCATTTTCGCTTTGCATGTGTATCAAGGTAAAACTAATTTCAAATATTTAATATAACGAAAGTAACTCAAAATTATTTCTAAATTTTAGGTTGTTCAAGAATATGAGCGTTCGGTTATTTTTCGCCTCGGTCGTCTTCGCAAGGGAGGTGCCAAAGGTCCTGGTATATTCTTTATTATTCCTTGCATAGACACTTATAGGAAGGTTGACCTCCGGACTGTGTCTTTCGACGTTCCACCACAGGAGGTAAAAATGATTAAAGCTAAGCAAACAACTACGACTGTTTTAGAACTAAATTTCTTTTTCCAGGTGCTTTCTCGTGACTCTGTAACGGTAACTGTCGATGCTGTTGTCTATTACCGAGTGTCAAATCCAACAATGGCTACCAACAACGTAGAGGATTTCAGGTTTACCCTTATTCAAAATTTAAACGTTTTAGATTTTAATGTCAAAAGCTCCCTATCAAATTTAGTCACTCAACCCATTTGTTGGCTGCCACAACATTGCGAAACGTTTTGGGCACTAAACATCTTGCAGAAATATTGTCCGAGAGAGAAACCATCAGTCACGTCATGGAACAAACACTTGATGAGGCCACTGACCCTTGGGGTGTCAAAGTCGAAAGAGTAGAAATGTAAGATCTTAAAGTCAAAATAAAAATTATTTAAAAATGAAACAGTTTTTTCTACAAACTCAATTTAGAAAAGATGTTCGACTGCCCGTGCAACTTCAACGTGCCATGGCTGCTGAGGCTGAGGCTGCTCGAGAGGCCAGAGCCAAGGTTCGACCTACTGTTTTGATTTATAGGAAGAGCTGGTTTTAATTGAACAGTCTTTTCTTCGTATTTCTCCTTTTTAAAGTAGATATAGAATCCAGACTACTTAGGTTGATTTTTTAAAACGAAAATAAAGACTTTGTTACTCTGAGGTACTTTGGGGCTAAAAAATTTTCTCAAAAACTAGGTTATAGCCGCTGAAGGTGAGCAGAAAGCCTCTAGGGCGTTGCGTGAAGCTGCCGACGTTATTTCAGAGAGTCCATCTGCAATCCAGGTACGCATTAATGAAAAGTCAAAGGAAGATCAATTTTAAAACTAATTTGAAATTCCAGCTTCGTTACTTACAAACTTTGAATACGATATCAGCTGAGAAGAACTCGACCATCATATTTCCAGTACCAATGGATATCATCTCTCACTTTCTTACCAAAAAGGAGGCTTGATCTGCTGAGCAACACAAACAAAGTTCATTTTAAATTGTGACAAAAAACTAACTACAGAATTTTAAAGTAGCGCAATATAATGTCAATCTTAAGAATGAATCCCTTCTATAAACGTTACCATGATCTGTATTTTTTAATTTTTGAATCCACACAAGCGGCATTTTTTTCTAGACACACAAAAGTTTTCTGCTTGGTTTGAAATACCAAAATCTTTTCATCCTCGAGGTCCATGTTCTAAGAATGACGAAAACAGAGCTAAAAAATTTTATCAACGTGATTCCCTGGCCCTGGAGTGTTGTCGTTTAATTGTCAATCTAAGTTTGGTTTATTTTTTTCAATTTTCAACCTCTTGTTGCCCTAAATTATTTTGGTGGTCGATAATGCATATTAATTTTTAGAAAATACTGATTGTATATGGAATGAAATCACTTGTTGTTGGAAAATAAATCCAAAATCATTGAGTTGAAGTTACTTTATTTCTTTAATGTTCTGGCTTTTTCGTCCAATCCTATGTTTTGCTTACATTAATAACTACATTTATTAATAATAATACGAGGGGTCGCCATAGGCACCTGATGATAACAACTTTTAAACCTCAGATTGCAAGGAAAAATCAACAAGGCACTCTCAGCCAGGGCATCAGTAATCTGCAAAGACAATAGCATAATGATCTTGTCCTTGGTAGGCGTCTTATGAAGATGCTAATCTCACATTAACATCGTTTGAGCCTATACAGCACAAGATAACTCAGTTAACAATTTAAACCTTTTGCAGATTGAAAAAATTTAAATTAGCGACTGACGCCTGCCCAGTGCCATTTATTGACGAGACAGCAAAAGTTCTGCCCAAATAAAAACCCATTTTTAAAAGTAAAGCAAAATTTATCAATTAGTTACAAGAAGAACAGAGTTGACTTTATCAGTCACCTCAACGAGTTTTAATCCTGCCTTTTCATTTTAAGATTTTGATGACGTTGCATGACTATTAGTTCCAGACTAATATAATCGTTCAAATTAAAGAGTTTTGCAAACCTTGGCCCCCCATATTCTCAGCCAAGCTTCCATTCGTCCATCCAGTAAGTCTGGACTCTATGGATTCCAAATATTTGTTCCTTTTTGGCAACCTCATCAGTTTCTACACCCACAGATACACTCACTTTTCATTAGGCAACTCACTGGCACCCTCGCACTTTTGGCAGCCAGTTTCAACCAGCTCCTCCCTGGTTTTGAGCTGATCAAGATTCTAGAGGGGGAGATTAAAATTGATTGCTCTGCCAATTCTTTATTTGATATAATTACACATGTTGTTGAGTATAGGCTTATCCCGGTTAAGTATGAAGTCCGTAATTTTTTATTTACTGCAACCAAAATCTAAATTCCACCCACACATATTTTTGAGGACTAGGTATTTAGCTACCTTTTGGGAGGGCGGTCAAAAGATTAATAAAGTATTGAAGATCTTTTGAATTGAAAAAGTAATTAAATTTGATAAAATGCAAAAAATCAAACACCACATGGATCGTTTACAAACGATTTTCGATGATGAATAAAGCCTAAATAACCACCCTGTTATCAAGAAAAATTTATTTTGAATACAGTTGCAATTTTCTAAATAATTCAACGCAACCTCGTTTCTTAATTTTAAAAGTATCCAAAATTTAATTGATATTGGTCAAATTGAAAAAACAATATTTTTCGATGTTTAAAAGTTTGAAATAGCCAACATTTAGTCTTAATCACTACAAAAGGACTTCAAAGGCAGGTTCATTGCTTTCTCCCTAAAACATCTGAGAAATTTTATCACTCAGGGAAATCGTAAAGGTGATCAAACATCGGGTCATTCCTTCTATCACTTATGCAACCCTTTTTGGTCGGGGCTCATTGACTCTCAGCTCAGAGCAAGAATTTAGATCAGCCTTCTATTTTTTGGTTCGATTGCGACTATTATTGTTCCTCAACCCGATCAAGAATGCTTAGACTTGACCCAACTTGATTCAATTCAATTGACCTTCTTTTTTCAAAATAACCTCAACAATAACAATTTATCGCCCAATCGATGTTTAAGATTACAAACAAAAAATTTCTTATTAATGCATTAAAATATTTTTGCCCAAATGAGATATCACCATGTTCAAATTAAAAAAATTATTTTCTAGCGTTTAAAGTTCAAAATAGCCAACTAATAATTCACTGAGTTGTTGGTCGTCAGTTAAAGTAAATAAGAGTTCTTTTTCATCAAATCAAGTCAACATTATGTCTTTATTCTGATAAAAAATACCCTGAGTATTTTCTAAGAGGGCCAATTTTAAAAAGTACAAGATTTACATTGATGTAAGTTCATGTAAGATGAAGCCTAGCGAGAAATACAAATACAAATTTTGAACTAAATAAAATTAAAAAATCACTCCTTGAAAAGAAACCATGTACCCGCAGTGCAGTCAACTTCAATTTCATCAAGTCCAACTCTGACTACGTTTGAAATGTTTTCCCCAGCTACACCCACTGCAAGACCTAAATTTACAATCTATTAAGTTAATTTCTTTTTATATCCAAAGCCCAAAGAGTGGTTTGTTTGTATATGATAAGGGAGATTTTTATAGATGCTGTTTTGCGCTGCAGAAAATTTAACAACGTGAGAGACAGAAAAAAAGTAAGATAGAAGCGAGAAGAAAGAAAGGCAAGAGCAAGAGAGATAAAGGATATTCATTCCCCTAATACTGGACACAAATAGTTTTTGAAACACGAAGCGTTCACAACTGGAAAATTAAAACAAACACTTTCATTGTGTGGGTTTTTGAAAAAAATCGAACACGTTGTCATTGACTAATCGGTACTCATGACTTGTTTTGACACGTTGAAAGACATAATTCACTGATGATAAAGTAGGAAATTTTCAATATGGCAAATGAAATGCTTTCGAAAATTTTCGATCCTCTTTCATCCGATTATAGACTTTGTCGTGTAGTTATTTAAAACAAAGAATTCAGTTGATGTGGATCAAAATGCACCACCTGGGAGGCTATATTTTCAAGATTTTCTTTGTTGCCCTATGGTTTTCCAATGCTGACAGTAAAGGTAAGAATAATTAATTAAAGTAATAAATGAACTACCATTATTTTTCTTTTGTACTTCATTCACATGAACATTTTTGAATTGGCTTTTGCGGTCGAGGAAATGTCAAACCTAATATCACAAAATCTTTTGACCACTTTGAAAGAGCAAGAAAACCAAAACTTACCTAGAAAATCGTGAATTGAGTTTAGCTTATACTTACACAGAATTGAAAGGTTTCTTCGTGAAATGTTTTCTTTACAACACGAGGTAATAAAATCTGCCGATTCTCGTAAAACAAACTCAGCAAATAGCTAATAACGTTAAGGTCAAGTTTTAAAGTTCTCAGACGCATGAAAAAGATACATAAAAGTGTAAGTTCTTCAATGTACATGTTCTCATGAGAGTTTCAAATACTTTCTGCTTTTCATCAGCATTTTATCAATGATATTCCTAGATGGCCCTCATTTTTTTGCTATTGTTCTCTTCAATTTTCAACCAGATAAATCACACACAAGTTAAGTTTTTGTGTCAAAATTTTAATGTTTTTTTGCACGAAATGCCTGACTTGAAGCATCAAGTATTGATTAGCATCGACAAGAAACTGTGTGACCGAAAATGTTTTCTTACTTGAGGTCGGTAGCTTTCGTTATTTCTTACATGTGATTGCAATAAAAAATTAAGTGTCTTGAAAAGATCTTAAGCTGATTTGTCAGTTATAGTCTGGCCCAGGAGGTTGAAAAAATTTGAAAATTTTTCCAACAGCAAAAAATTTGAACTGAAAAGAAGTAAAATTTAAGTTGGTGTTACAAAAAGTCACCCTAAATAATATTTCCTTTTGTTCTAGACTTTTAACGTTTATTTTATTTGTTGATTGTTAGACTTCTGGTGAGAATAATTTATATCTAGGTTGAAAGTAACAGTTGTTTCTTTCAATTCAACTATTCTAAAATAGCAATGTTCAGTATTGGCAAAATTTAATTGGGAAATTATGGAATAGTAATAGAGAAAATGGTAAATTACAATGGACAGTTACTTTGGGTATATCATTACAAATCTTGTAGGTGAGTCAAACCTAAACGACCATGTGATTAGTCAAATTAGTAGGATGTAACAAAAAATGGAGAGCATAAATGAAAAAATTATGCCAAAGAGGGTAAAAACAAACTTGAAGAGAGGTTTTTGGTATAACCTCATGGAAAGATGGCTGATACAAATGGGTTTTCATGGTCGAATAGTCGCCTGGGTTTTAAGATCAAAGGAATCAAAGATCGACTCTTAGGGCAGCCAAAACAAACTTTGGAGCTTGGTTTCTAATAATCTATCATGAAGCTCCATCCATAAGCCCAGCTAAAAATTAGCTTATAATGCACATTGAAATGGATATTCTGCCATTCTGCTAAATAAAACAAAGACCTTGAGTTGAAAAATTACGGCTAATTTAATTTATTTACAAATTTCTGCAAATTGCTACCTTTTTGGTCAGGTAGTCTCTGCAGTTCAATGTTATGATAACTGTCAGAGATTCTCCAAGGTTCAGGGTTTGATCTCTGGCCATTGCAAACCTTGAACCTATGGGTTAGCCTTAAAAAGTCATCTCACATAGCGGAGGTCTTTCAGTTTTGCTAATCATGAAAAAATCAAAAGTTCTAAAACAAAAACATCAAAACAAAAATTATGGTTCCACAGTTTTTTAGGACTTTATTATCTTTCAGTTGATTAAGTTTCAGAATAATCAGTTCTCAACATGAGCTTCCTTTACTTTAGTTTGGTATTCCTCATTCACTCATTTGTGTTGAAGGTATTAATCTTATCATGTGGCTAATTATCTGTGTCTTCTAAGTATATTATCAATATTTAACCATCTTCTTTGTTGATGTTCTGAAAGTATTTTTGGGTTAATCTTAAGAGCTCGATATAAAAAGTTTCAAAACTTGTGATGGATTTGTACTGTCGTCGCATTAACTAATTAGGTGTCCTTGGCTTAAGTTGGAATAAAATTTCACACCATCCATCTGCCACTCGAAAATGTAAAATTTTTGATACTTTCGTGATAATGATTGTGACTCTCCATTGTATTGGTTAGATGATAATCAAAAGTGATTAGATACGTGCTTTACAAAATAACGACCTCTCCTTTTTTTGTTTCTGAACAAAACGAGAAAAAGAATCTCGTTCCAATTGCAGGACGACGACGTGGGAAGGTTTGAGACTCTATTGTCGATGGGAATTGATTAGGAATTTGGAGGGTTGTGTGGTTGGTCGGAACCGAGGGTAAAACCCAAAATCAATTCACGTTAATTAAGCTAATTGCCAATTAGTTGTTGCAATTATTTAGCCTAAATATTGGGGTTATTTATTCAAAAAAAAGTATTTCAGGAAAAGAAAATAATCCTAGCAAGTGGAGGAAGGAAAGAGTCATTCACTTCTATAGACTAATCCGGAATTTATTTTATGAACCAATTATGATAATTAATCAGAGATTATCGTTGCAGTAGCAGATGGAGTGGATAAAACAGTGGAAACAAAGCATCGAAATGGTAATACAAGAAAAAATTCCTTCATTACATTGGTATTTTTTTGAGACGGTTAGAAATATTCTTAAAATGTAGTCATTGAGACACTCATTGTCAGTAAAGTCAATTGACCATGGATGTTTCATTAGCTATTGTTAGCAAGGAGTGGGAATTTTTGCCTGTCTATTGGGTTGGAAAAACAAAAACTTAAATATTTCTATTTACTTGTAAAAGTTTTCAGTTGATTGATTCTTCAAATTTACATCACTTTGTAAATTCAGAAAAGGTATTATTATTTACATAAAAGTGTTCTTCGCCTTTCCTTGTTCTATCATCTAACCATTAACATATAAATCCGGATATATTCCGCTACCCTTTTCCAATGCCAATCAATCATCTTTGGCTTCCATTTTCTACTATTCTGGATGACAGTATGTGATCGCTCATCAAGCTTGAGGTTTACAGACAAAAACAACAGAGACGATTTGTTTAGAAGCTAGGAAACGTAAATTCTGAATGATTGCAATGAGTTGGTTCTTTATCACATTACAGCAAATTACTTTAGTTGAAACTATTTTTACATTGTTTAATCCACTGATTTTGTAGCAAAAGTAATGGTAAGATTGAAATGAATGGGTGTTTTAAATTCTCTTTGATTTTTCTAATATTAATCACTCACAACTTTTTTAGCCTGTTCGCATGAATTCACTCGACGCCTTTCAAATAATGTAAACAAAGGAAACTTTCCCTTCCAATCAAATAACATTAGTAAAAGAAGATTAAGATAATGAAATTTGTACCAACAGATCAGAATGTATGCTTATTCTTTCTTTGATCAATAATCCTCGTGCGTTTGTTTCACATTTTCACGTTTGTTGAAAATATTTATCAAATTATGAGCATCAGTCTAAAAATTTTGTCAACTGATAAGATTAAGCCAAAATGGACAACTGACTTCTTAGTTTGTATTAGACATTTTGCTCAAAGGTAAAATTTCTCAAGTAAAGCCCATGAGGGAGTCTCCTGAGCAGTTAAAGCTGTAGACTTTTTATGTAGTATATAAGAGCAAAGGGGTTTACAACCTCTTTGCTTTAATACTGAACAAATACAATTTTATAAAAATGAAAGAAACAAATTTCTGCACCAACATTCTTTTTACCATGAAGGGCTTTTGGACTGAAAAGATTAGAAAGAAAACTCAGTCCCCCGCCCTTTCAAAGATGGAGAAAAAAACAGAATGGATCTTGGATTAGCCACCCTTTGGCATAATGACGAAGGGAAACTTTCTGCAAAATTGTCTTTCTAAAAAGCTCTTTATTTGCTAGCTCACATTGAAGCTATTTACTTTCAAATTCGGATTTGTATTAAAAAAAGGTATTCAACAAAATCTTTTTGCATAAACCCAACTCAGTTTTCTCGAAACTAATTCTTTGAGCTTTGAAAGAATGAGAAACCAGGTCAACCGTCCGGAAAGAATAATATGTATTATTCTTGTGTTGTTTCAGCTCTCCCAGAATGATTCATGACTTGTTTGCTAATCCTGCCACAGTTTGCAATTGCGAATTCATCTCGTTCGATGGAGAAAGATGGAGTGTTTTGACACGGTTTTTGTCGATTGACTACAAAAAACCCATCCGATCATTGTTCAGATTTATTGATCAAGAGAATTTTTTCGGAAGGATAAAGTAGCTATCTAATTCTAAACAAATTTATTTATGAGAGGAAACATTTTTTCTAAATTAAGGGTTTTTTTTAAATTGTACAACTCCGGGTCAAGTTGACTGTGGATGACTTAACAATTGTCCATCGGCGATTTCTTATCTCGACATTTTTAAGTGAACTTTGATCATGATGAATCGCTGGTCAATGTGAAAATCAGATATTGTTGAAGTTGAGGATTGAGAAAATGGCAGAGAAATGTCTCAGAAAATTTTTGTGACAAAACAAAAACGTCGATTTTTAGCTGCTGTATCTCAGTGGCCATAGGCACCTGCCTTAGACAAGAGAATCAAAGTTGTAGGGTTAATCCCCAGCCATACCAGGTGTTTTTCTACATGTACTCAAAAAAATCAACAAGGCACACAGTCTGGGTAATAACAATCTTTAGTGCACATACATATGAATGCCAGGACTCTTTAAGGGTGTCAATCTTACAATTAATGTTTCCTGAGTCTAACTGCATCAGATTGTTTCTAATTGTTTTTTTGACAACGATTTGCAATTTTTCTAAAAAGTAGTCTAAGTTATGATTTATAAGACTTTTAATGGCAAAAAGAAAAAATACTTTATCCTTTAAAAAATTGCCAGACATAAAAAATATTTTAACATTATTATTCAAAAAGAATTAATAGAAAAAGATGAAACTAAACAATTAAAAAGAATTTGTTCGACATTTTTGAAGGCATTTCAAAAATAAAGGCTTAAATTTTAAAAATATTTCTCCTGGTTCTATCTTTGCTTCACTTTTTGTGTCATGTGACACTTAAGCAATAAAAGATTAACATTTTGGAAATTTGTAACTGCATGATATAATATGGTTTTAAAGATTCCAATTCAAAAAAGCTTTCATGTTTCAAAACAACTCAAATTTTCTCATCAAAAATTTTCTTTGAAGTAGAAAGGGCACTTTTAATGCACAGTATGTTTTGTTAAATGGCAAAACAAAATTAGAATAATTTTTTCATTGTTCCTACAAAAGATGAAAAATAAAATGAACAATTTTGATTGTCTCCCACATTCTCTTTTTTGAAAGTGTGAACACAAAGCACAAATCCAGAATATCCATTAACAATTTTCCCAAATGTCTTATTCGATTTTCGAAGACCTTCATTTTGAGAAAGCTTATACGGATTTGTCTCCTCTATCCAAGCTCAGGTACTTAGGTTATACTTCTTCCTCTTAACACAGAAACTTATTGCCTATTTAAGAAGTGTTTGATAGTTCTTTTATGCTAACAATACTCATTCTCTTTGTGATTGTACGGAAATTTCTAATAACACATAAGTAACATTTGTTCCTTATAAATATGAAGAAAAATTTGGAAAAGTTTAAGTTTGTTACTTGGCTTTTTCCTTCAGTAACAAAGTTGAGTGTTTACTTCCAAGTGTGACATTGTTATCGTTTTACAAAATCCTTTTTTCACCAAACGAACTGTGAAAAACAAATCAGAGAAAACCTGTTTTTTCAAAGCCACTTTACTTACAATTTATTTTTTTTAAAGGTTTTCCTCAAGCTACAGTTTTCCAGGGAGCCATAAATTTCTGCTCCTTTTGTTTGGCTAGAGAGAGTAAATAATGTATATAAAATCCAATGTGAAATAGTACTTTTTAGCTTTTCTAACGCCTTTGGTGCGAATAATATTTCTTTTTTAAGGAAAGATGACTTTAAAAGAAATATTAATTTATTGTGTGCTTCTTATCAAGACTTTTCTGAACCGATTGTCTAGATTCCTTCCTTTATTGAAAATCAAAGTTATTCAATTTTCACTTTTTTAAGTTTAGGCAGTTAGCAGACAAGGGCCAAAGATATTTTCACCTTTCAATTCGTAAATCCATTTCAATAGGATCTTTTCCTTCAAATGAAAATGATGAAGACGTTAGAAGATTTTCTTTCAAAAACGAAGCAAACATGGAAGATCTATCACTATTAAGGTTTTTCAAGGAATGAAAAATACGTTTTAGGAACCATAAGGATAGATGAAAGAAATAAAATGTCTCTAAATAGACGAAATGTTTAATGTATAGCTAGTTTAGGTTGACAATGAAAGCATTTCTTGCATTTTTATCCGAATCAAGAGATGTTTAATGTATAGGTTGACAATAAAAGCATTTCTTACATTTTTTTCAAATCAAGCTCTAGGCACAATCAAAAAACTCTAATTTGATTATTTTTAACACAAATAAATCTTTAGAAGCTTTAATTTAGCTCCACTCAGGCAAAGTTAATTTGCCCAACAATGCATAAAAATTTAACAAAACCAACCACTCAATCAAAAGTTTTCTCAAGGTTGATTCGACAGTATGAATTGAATTTAGTAAGCAGACGTCATAAACATAGTCAAAAAAAGTCAAAACACATTATAAACAGATGCAAGAGTTTTAATCCTTTTTTAACATGAATTCCAAAATTTAAAAGTAAATGTAGAATTGTGATTTGTTATTCGAATAAAAAGAGTCAAGCTCAAAGAAAGGACAAACCATCAAACTATAAATAGAAACTTAAAATTTAGTAACAAAATTGTTTACGTACGGTCCACAAGAGAGATATGTGATAACTTAGGATATATATCCTTAAGCTATTGATATTACGTCTAACGTTCAGAATCGAGTTGCTCAAATAAAGTGAATGACAAGATCCATGAAATCCGGAAACATGATCTGATGAAACATCATCTGTTTCAAATTACTAAAGCAAAAATCTTTTCTTCAAAAAAAGATGCTTCATGAACGTAAACCTCTTTTTAATCTTTGATAAACCTTTTGGTGCAATATATTAAAAAAAGTTTCCTAAAATTGTTATAATAATTTGGTAATAATTTATTTTATAGATAATAAAATTACTTTTTTTTCATTCAAGTCAAGCATTTCAAACTCTACTTTGTTTGAAATCCAAGAATCTTTATTTCTTCAATTTGAACTTTCATTCGACATTATACAGATTGCTTTCAGTTTCAATTGCTTTTTTTCCACGTGTGTAAACGCATTCAAATAGTTGCTTTGCAAGAATTGAGA
>Ga0194133_10004458_pt1 | contig 18748 bp, 18 predicted proteins | sample TA2KigOf40mmetaG_FD_155448 | JGI IMG/M metagenome (GOLD analysis project Ga0194133, IMG submission 155448) | Freshwater microbial communities from Lake Tanganyika, Tanzania - TA2015055 Kigoma Offshore 40m | ecosystem: Environmental > Aquatic > Freshwater > Lake | place: Tanzania: Lake... | reverse complement strand
GTTGATCCAGTAGGCCCACTGGATGGACCGGTTGGACCAATAGGCCCAGTAGGACCCGTTGGACCAGTTGCTCCAAAAATACCAGTTGCTCCATTAATTTGATTTACATATAATTGATTGACATAAATTTCATTTGGATTAATATTTGTAATAGTAGGATCTATGGGGTTAGAAGTAAATGTAATTTGATTGTCACGAATAATAGTACTATTTGGTCCAACTTTAATTTCTGCTTCGGGAGAAGATGTATTAAATCCAATTACATTAATTTGATTTTCTAATTCATTTACTTGTTTATTTAGTTCATTTACTTGAACTGACACATTTGCAATATTACTTGAAACTTGATTGATATAAGAGAACTCTGCTGACATCCATGGAGGACAATTATTATTACAATGATCACGAGATGACATTTATAATAAAATAGGAAAAAAAAAAATTACTAATTTGTAAATATTAAAAAAATTGATTTTTTTATGTAAATATCTAAATCTTAATGAGTATTTATAATCTATTAAGATGGTATAAGATGGTATAAGATGGTATAAGATGGTATAAGATGGTAATTATTTTTTGTATTATTTTTTTAGGTGACTGAAAATGAATGCAATTTGGATTTTATTTTTGATTCCTATTTGCTATGGATTCGATCCGAGATTGTATGGAGAATGGAGTTTGTGGCATTCAAATACAAAACAAAGTTTATTGTCAAATAAAGTTTTAATTTCATTGTATCCAAAACGAAAATTTGAAGTAAAAGAGAAAAAACAACAAAATATATTTTTAATGGAATATGTATATAGAGGTCATTATAAATTAGAACCAAATTCAGAAAATGGAGATAGTGGTAATGTCCTTATTGAACAAGAAAATTTACGAATTAGAATGTTATCTATCTGTGGAATTGGATTTGATGAATTGCCTATTTTATGTATGAAGAATTTAAATAAAAGAGTAAAATTACAATATGATATTATTAGTAAAGATGATATATTTTTGAGTAAATATAATAATCATTTTCATTTAATAAGACATACTCGTATTAATGAACCACCCATTAATGTTCCTCTTTCTACATTAATGCTCACCAATATTGTTAGCATCATATTGAGTCATCTTTTGCATAAGTATGTTCATTTTGATTTTTAAGATATCAACTTTTATTTTTATATTCGTTAATAAAAAATATAAAAATATTTACAATTGAGCTAGAAACAATTTAGACTGTTCATTATCTAAGTCTATAATTTTTTCAGAAAAAATAGAAGAAGTATGTAATAATAGATGATGATAGTATTGATTATCTTTAATGATAACATCGGGTAATAAAAACAAATTTATTTGTGAATAATCAGTTTTTGATAAATTGATATTGATTGAATTTAAGATATCTTCTGATCTGACAAAATATAAAAGTTTTTCTAAAATGGATGATTTTGTTTCTTGAATAAATAAATTTTCTTTTTGAGTTACTTCTTCTTGTGAGACATTTGTTTTGGTATGTTTACTTTTAAGTAAAAGTAAAGATACTTTTTGAAAAGATTTAATTAGATATTGATGAATTAAATATTCAATTCCAATAATTGATATTTTTTTATTTGCATGGATCCGAGAAAACATTGAAATAGAAACCATTATACAAATAAATAACATTAATAAAAAAATTACCAATGAAAACATTTTTAATAAAAAAAAATATTATTTAAATTATTTTTATTTAAATTGTTATTCAATATCTAATTTATTTTCAATAATATGTATTCTATTTTCTAAAGAGTCAAATTTTTTCCAAAATTCATAACATTGAGTAATAAAAAATGCATTTTTTTTTTCCATATGTATTTCTTCTATTAAATTTTTGTCATCGTAAGATTTTAATAAAATAAATTCTTTATTTGCAATATAAGAATGAATAATATAAAGTTTTATTTTTTCTTTTATTGATTTAAAAATATCAAATATTTCATATCCTTGACTATATTCATTTTTAGGAACAGTTGATATTGTTTCTATTAATATTTTTTTAGGAATATAAAACAAGTTACAATAAATATATTCAAAAATAGATAAATTTGGATTTAGATGAGATTCAATTATGTAATTGTCATTATAATGAATAATTTTATCATAATCATCAACGTTTTTATTTAAATTGGAGACACATAACTGTACAGAATTTGAATGTGCAATACATTCCGTTAAAAAGTCTCGTAATGAATAGATGGATATTAGAGGAATATTAGAATGTAAAATGCATAGATTTTCTTGTAAAAAATTAGAATACTGATCAATGACTGTTTTGATAGACAAAGCAGATCCATCGTTATCTTCCACCGAAACAATTTTAATTTTATAATTATTATAAAAACGACGAGTTATATGTTTATGAAAAGATGAACAATATCGTTTAAAACATACAATATAGACGGTGTCTAATAAATTGTCTAATTGTAAAATAGTCTCCAATAGAATACATATACTTGGAATATTATTAATTGGGATTAATGATTTATGTATTGATGGATATAAATCACGAAATGAAACACCATATCCTCCCGATAATAAAATAATACTAAATTTAAAATTCATGATCTTCTATTATTAAAAATATTATTTTTTACTCTAAAAATTGATTATGGAAAAAAAAGATTTAAAGAAATATAAAATACATTATAAAAAATAAAATGAGTAGAAGAAGAACTACAGAGCCTATCCCAGTTCAAGTTGTACAAACTGAAGAAGTAAAGGTAAATGAACCAGTTATCAAAAGACGTCAAGTTAGAAGAGTTGCTCCTAAGACTGTTGATACAATTGATTCTGGATTACAAGATTCTGTCATTCAAAAATTAAATGATTTACCATCTACTCTACCAGTTGTTCAAGAAGTAACAAAATTAGTTAATCCATCAAAATCAGTTACGACTAAACACTCCGTATTAAGTAAAATTGGTACTCAACCCATTGCTTCGGAACTCGTCCCTCCAAATACGTTAGAATCCACTATTCACGAAAATCTTGAGATTATTGAAGAAAGTGAACTCCAAGGACAAGAAGTAATTGGAGAGGAAAAACCAAAGAGAACGAGACGATCACTTTCCAAAGAGACTTTTTATGATGAATTTGAGGGATTTATGGAGACATTTAGTAAATTTTATGAAGATCTAAAGGAAGATAAAAATACTAAATTACCCAAGACTAATTATTTGAAGAAACTGAAACAAATTCAGAATGATGCTTATAAACTCATTAAAATTAAAAATTTGAAATCGGATAAGAGTACCAAGAATGAATCTAATAGTGGATTTATGAAACCAATTCAAATTACTCCCGAGCTTGCTGGATTTTTAGATAATGATGGTACTACACCGATTACTCGTGTAGAAGTAACCAAGAGATTATGTCAATATATTAGAGAACATGATCTTCAAAATCCAAATGATCGTCGTGTAATTATTCCCGATGAGAAATTAAAGGCTTTGTTCAAAATTACGGATGGAGCTAGTGATCAAGAAAAATTAACTTATTATTCAATGCAAAAGAGACTTCAAAGTCATATCATTAAAATCTAAAAATATCATTAAAATTTAAAAATAAAAGAGATATTAAAAAAAACAAAAAAATTTAATGATCATAAAATAATATTTAAAATATTATTCATAATAAAATATATATATTTTATTATGGATTTAATTATTCATTCAAATGAATTTATGCCCGAGATCTATTATTCTTTTTCTGTGTATCCGTCAAATAATTTATACGAGTCTTATGATTTTTATAAAAAAACATTATTATTAAAACATCATTTATTACAACCGTCTATTGATTTTAATCAATATGAAAATATTATTGGATTAAATGAAAAAAAGAAGATTAAAATAAATGGAGAATTATTAGAAAATTGCAAATTTTCATTTATTAGTAATGTTGAGATAATAGGTAAAACTATTTTATCTCATTTTTTATATTTACACGAATCGATATTTGATAAACTTGTTTTATCGGACGATTATATATTAAATGGTTACAATACACATTTTATATGTCAATATTGTATTTTTCATCAACCTATTCAATTAAATAATTTAACTAATTTATTATTAGAAGATTGTCAATTTATCAATACGACTAATTTAAATATTATTAATTTAATTTATATTAGTCTTCAACCCAATGATATTGTCGAAAAATATTATATTTATAATTATCAATCCGCAACACTAAATGTTTTTTTACAGTTATATAAACATCTTCAACAAAATTATTTACAAAAACCTTTATTAGTCTATAAACAGAATAAATATTTTTTAAAGTTTATAAAAGGACGTGATATTTCGTATTATTCAATGGATTATTGTATATCTCCGGGAGTTTTTAAACCTAATAATAAAGGTATTTCAATTTATTCTTTTTTACAAAAAGCAATTGGACGTCAAAAGGTCGTTATTATTCCAAATGGAATTTATTATTTAGATAAAAAAGTTGAGATTGATTATCATTTAATAGGGATTGGATTTCCTATTATCCATTTTATTCGAAATGGACAGATTATAATGAAAAAATCGTACATTATGATTGAAGGTTTTCGAATTAGAAATTATACACATAATTTTACAATTGTTATCGAGGATAATCATATAACACTTATGAATATATGTATTCGCAATGAGAGAAAAAAAAAATTGTTAGAACCAAGAACTATGATTTTAATAGAAAGTGATTATAATTTTATTCATAATTTATGGTTATTTAATCGAAATAAAAATTATAATTATGGTATCATTAATGCTGGTAATCATAATTTAATTTTATCTATTTATTCCGATGCCTTTTTAGAAAGCAATATTTTAAATACTGGACTTTATACAGATGTCATCTTTTTTAATAGTGAAATTATTCAAAATCTTGGTATATTATCGAATAATAAAATTATTTTATTAGGAAGTAGTTTTTTTAGTTATTCTGTTATTTCGGAAAATTATAAAATTACATTAGATAGTATCATTAAAAATACTTATATTCTTTATTTAGATGATTATATGTCTATTCACGAATCTAAATTATTATATTTTCCATATTTTATTAATTATGATAAATCTAAAAAAGAAGAAAATAAAGTTAGAAAAATTATTTATCATCCTCAAAAACAATTATTTTTATTATGTTATGAATAATTTACATTTTTGTTAATCAATAAAAAATGATTTTTATTAACTTTTTTTAAGTTCTTTTATTTTGATCTCTTATCTTTTTTAAATAAATTTTAACATTTAAATAATGATGGTTTATGTTCTTTAGGTGATGCAATTACTCAAACTTAAAATGATCAATATGACTCTTATAATTGAGAATCAATCTCAATTAGCCAAAAATAAAGTGTTAATTATGAATAAACTTTTTTTACCACAAGAAATTTTATCGACTATTTTTTCTTATAGTTTTAATACAATCCTAAATAAATATATAAAAATATTTCGTAAATGTGTCATTTTTGAAATTAAAAATGCTTTTATATCAAGAAAAAATTTATTCCATATTCAAATCGAGGACGGAAATGAAGAAAATTGGAGTTTTGCTCCGACAATGGACTCGCATTTGTATTTACAAGCCATTAATTGTTCAAAATGTGGAAACTATAAACATAGTCATACTGATTTTTTATCGTCCAAATTAATTTGTAGATGTTTATTATTTCCAGTAGAATACTATTAGATATTTACATTTAAAATACTTGTCAACAATTACTTTTAATTTATTAATTTGTTAATAATCATTACTATTTATTGTTATCTAAATTAATTTAAAAAAATTTTATATATTTATTATATAAATTTATAAATTTATATATTTATAAATTTATATATTTATAAATTTATATGATAAATAATGAAATATAGTTTGTCTTGTATTTTTCTTGATTTATTTTGTTCTTCTCGCATAGATCCTTATCAATTCAAAGAATTACGTTTTAAAAATAAAAGAGGATATATATGGTTTGATAGATGGGATTTAACGGTATCTTCTTTTTTAGAAGGTGAAATTGGAATCTTATATTATAAAAGAAATAAAAAAGGATGGATTGTATTTCCTTTTGTTCGAGTTGATTCTTTATATTTTAATTATATACCTTTTATCGTAGAAGATGGATTTAAATATCGTCATTTTGATTTACCATCCTTAGAAGATTATATCGAAAATCCGTTTATGAAAATGATAGATATCAAACAAAATATTCATATAAATACGAATAAAGATAGTCATTTTGTATTAACAAAAAATAAAACACAATTCTGTGCATTATGTAAAAAATATACAATTATTTTACAATTATATGATACATCCAATGAAAATGATCAATTACAAATTTGTTTTAAATGTATTCAATCTTTATTTATTGATATTGATTGATATTGATTGTTTTTTTAATTTATTTTGATATAAGAATTATAATAAAATTTATTAATTACGATAAATAATTATTACAAAATTAATAAATTAATAATTCATTAAAATGAAAATAATTCGAATTGGAATAGGAGCTGACACTGGATATATTAATTCTTTTCAAGAAAATAATATTAAATTATTAGAAAAAATGGATATTGATTATTATTTTTTATTAGGAGATAATTTTTATCCATCTGGATTATTAACACCAACGGATGATCAATTTCAACGATCATTCGTAAATCGGTTTCCTAAAAAACCTTGTTTTGCAGTATTAGGAAATCACGATTATTTACAAAATCCGAGTTCTCAAATTCAAATTTGTAAAGATAATTTATATCCATTTTGGAAAATGCCTCATTTTTTTTATGATGTTGTTTTAAAAATTAATCAAGAATCTATTCATTTTATTTTTATTGATACTTGTTTATTCGCAAAAGATATTACGATGAAATTATTAACGACGGATATGAATAAATATACTTATTCTAATTTATATGATTCTAATTATCATATTCAACTATTATGGTTACACAAAATATTAAATACGAGTCAAAGTCGATGGAAGATTATATGTGGACATTATCCTATTTATTCCAATGGTCCACATCAATGTTCCGCTCAATTGCGTTCTTTATTATTACCTATATTTCAACGATATAAAATCGATTGTTATATATCGGGACACGATCATAATTTACAACACATAGAAAAAGATGGTATTCATTATTTTATTACTGGATCTTTTAGTGATCTTTATAAATCACCTATTGATCATTATCAATATCTACCATCTTTTTTTTTGGATAATTATGGATTTCTTTTATTGGAAATTGTATCCGATTTTATATTACAATTTTCTTTTGTTGATATAAAGGGAAATTTTCATCATCCTATAATTTTACAAAAAAATCTTTAATTAGGAAGGAGATATACCAATAATGCCTCCCGCTATACGCTGTGCGGCATTCCCCGTTACTAGTGATTCTTTATTTAATTTTTGAATTCTTTCTTGACGTGTCAACAAATTTTGATAATTTCTTTCATTACATAAACGAATTAATTCATTATCACTTTTCAATTCATAACCACCTTTCCCTAAATCATCGGAATGTTTATGAATTACGATACTCCTTCCATATAAATCGTTTATATCTAAATTCTGAAATACCCATGTTTGTTTGACTTCTCCCTTTACATCGGTGGTAATATTATTCATTAAATCACCTAAATGTCTTTTTTTAGAAGCAAGTCCTCCGTGTTGAGAATTAGTAGGATTATAATGTCCTCCTAAACTTTGACATCCTTTTGTCATATCTCCATATTCGTGAATATGAATGGCGTGTGTTGAATATGGATTAAAATTTTTTAAATCTAACGTTAAATATAATTGTTTGTCTATTTTATATTCTAAATAAATATTTCCATATGTTCCTAAACATACAACTCCTTTTTTACTTTTGATTTCTTGTACTGAATCTTTATATTTTGGATATTTTTGATCTTTATACATCGTATATGAATGGTGAGAGTATTTATTTATTTTATTCTTTTTTATTTTTAAAAATATTTAATTCCCATCAATCCATTATATTGATTTAAAAATAAATCTCCAATATCATCTTTTTGTAAAGAATAGATTGGATATATTTTAAAATTAAAATAGCTTTTATCTAATAAATTTTGTAATTTTGTCCATTTTGTGTGATCGATAAATAACTCTTTTAATGAGTAATTTTCGATATGATAGACGATATCTTTTTTAAGTTTTCCAAAAACATAAATATTAAGATTTGTTTTTGAATTTTGCAAATCTTGAAGACGATGATTTAATAAATCGTGATATTGTAATTGTTCTTGTTGTGAAAGATATTCAAAAAAATCATCTCGAGATGAAAAACATTGTGGTACTAAAAAACAATCTTTATTGGAAGGTGGAGTCCATTGTTTAGAAGTTGTAAAATAATAAATAGGATAAGTTGTTTGTTTTTTGTATTCTGTCACTAATAAATCTAAATCTTTTATTGATTTATAATCTTTTTTATAAATGATTTCTTTACTTTTTGTAAATTGTTTAATAATGATCGAAGAATTAGATTGAATATTAAAAAAAATATAAAAGGAAGTATTTAAAAAATAATCACGAAAAAAATCAATTTCAAAACGAGATCCCGTTTTATAATAAGGATTCGGTATTTTAAAATCTTGATACATTTTACAATGTTCTTTTGTAAGGGGAAAAGAATCCATTATTTGTGAAGAGACTAAATATAAACTATTTTCTGTATAGTTAGGATTTTGTTGAATATTGGTTAATAAACGATATAAAGCTTCATTTAAATGTTTACGTTTTTCAAAATGATTTATTTTTTGTACTTTTTCTAATAAATCTTGAAGATAATGTATCATTTCTTCTTGGGATTTTTGAAAAACACAAATGGTAATCGCATCTTCATATTGTTGATCGGATGTTAAGTTGTACGAATTTAAAAAATTTTGTAAATTCATTTCTATTGAATACTTTATGTTTTTAAATAGTAAAGAAACTAAAATGACAGACATAAAAAAAAAAATATCTTTTTCCGAAATGTCAACTAAGTATAAAATATTTTATTATTATTTACACGAATTAAAATTAATTGTGTCTCATTTAATGAAAGAAAATACCATTTCAGAAAATGATAAACAGAAATTACATAAACTTTATTCAAAATTATTAAATTATAAGTCTAAATTTAAAGATTCAATACAAATTGAAACGTGTGAAGCATTGCATTTATTATGGACTCAAATTGAACGATATTATGACAAATATAATGAATTAGAAAATCAAGATTATCAACAATTACAAGATATCGTTGACGAAATTCATCAACTTCGAAAATTATCAATAAAATGATTTAAATATATATTAGTTATAATACAAACTATTTATAATAATAATAATAATAGTAATCAAATCATAATCAAATCATAATCAAACATAATCAAATAATAGTAATTATAAGACAAATGATGACATCAATGATAAGACAAATGATGGATAATATAAAAAATGCACATATGCTTTATAAATTTTATTATAGACAAACCAATAGTCATCTGAAATCTTTACAAAAGGTATGTGAAGTTTTTATTACTTTTATAAAAGTTTATATGAGTCAATTGTTACTTCGACATATGATTCAATCTCGTAAGAATGAGTATGATATTAAATATTTTTATAATGGTAGTTATTATAAAGTTAAAGTAATGTATTCGAATCGTATAAATTCATTCGTTATTGATCGTGTTGAAAATGAAGATGGATTCGATATTTCATCGGATTTATTTTCTTATATGGGTCCTAAATATAATTTTCATAATATACAATATCGACCCATCGATTTTAATTATAAAGCTATTAAAATATATTATACGGATGAATCGGTTGATTCTTTTGAAGAAAAAGATATTATCATCATTCGATAATTATTATTTACTCCGATGATTCTTTTCTGTTATGATCCTTTACAAAAATGATTCTTTAAATTAAATGATTCTTTACATAAATGATTTTTTAAATTAAATGATTCTTTACATAAATGATTCTTTACTTCAATTATAATATTTATACTAATATTATAATTTTTATTGTTATTCATATAAATTTAAGATACTTTTAAAAGAGACTTTTAAGATATTTATAAAAAGAATTAAATTTGTAAGAAATATATACACCATTTATAATACATATTATGATTGCTATAAAACATAAAATTAGAAAAATCATTCTTTTCAGTTATTTTAATTATTTTGATTATTTTGATTATAAGAAAAAAAAAATTATTTCATTTGATTTTATTATATTTTTTAATTAATGATTAAGCAATGGTATCATATTTTTTACTGTTAATGCACTTAATTTTGGAGTTCGAACATATGAATTAAAATCAACGTGAACAATACCAAAGGTTTCATTATATCCAGAAGACCATTCAAAATTATCTAAAAATGACCATACAAAAAATCCTTTAATATTATTCATTCCATCTTTAATACATTGTATTGTTTCGTGTATATATCCCATTAAATAATGGGTTCTAATTAAATCAAGAATACCATCATTTTGTTGAGAAAATCCACTTTCTGTAATATAAATCGGTAGAGTAGATGTATATTTATCTCTAATATAATATAAAATTTTTTTCATTCCAATTGGAGCATCAAATAACCACTTGGATTGTGCTGGATACCAATCTGAATCAATACTGGTTTGTCCATTTTCATTTATATAGTAAGTTGTATAATGATTCAAACCTAAAAAATCTAAAGAATTTTGTAACAATTCCTTTTCTTCTTCTGAAAATGGTTGATTTTGTCCTTGTATTATTGATGGAAATTCCCCATAAAATAATGGATTCATAAACCATCCAAACATTCTGTCCATTGCCATTTCAGATTGTCCTTTTGCATTTTCATTAATGGGTTCAATCCAATTTGTATTAATTACGATACCAATTAATCCATCATAATGAGTTTTATAATAATGAGCGGTATGAGCGTGAGCTAATAATTGATATCTTGCTGATAAAAACATATTTTGTTCATTACACATACCCGGTGCAAATGTACATATACCTCCATATCCTTGACTAGAAGTTGTTAATGGTTCATTAATCGTCATCCATTTTTTTACTTTGGTATGATATTCATTAAAAATTATTTTTGAATAATCAAGGAAATAATCAACAATTCGTGCATCTATCCATCCACCAATTTCATCTTGAATATATTGAGGTAAATCCCAATGATATAATGTTATATATGGTTCTATTTTATTTTCAAGTAATGTATCTATTAATGAATGATAAAAATCTACACCTTCTTTATTTATTTTTAAATGACCATTTGGCATAATACGATTCCAAGAAATTGAAAATCGATATTCACGAATACCTAAATCTTTCATTAATTCAATATCTTTTTTATAGAGAGCATAATGATTGGTTGCATTTTCAACATTATGTAATGAATGTTCTTTTGTATATTTATCCCATATACATTCACCAACATTCCATCCTTCAATTTGATAACTTGAAGTAGCAACTCCAATAAAAAAAGATTTGATCGGTTGACAAAATAAAGACATTATTAAAAACATATTGCATTTCAAATTTACCATATTTACTATATTTACTTTAAATATCTATTCAAATTATTTTAATAATATTTTAATAATATTTTAATAATATTTTAATAATATTTTATATAAATATCTTATATGTTTAAATAATAAAAAAATGATTCAAAAATGATTTAAAAAATAATTATTTAATTGTTAGACAAATTAAAATGAATCATTCTTATTTAAATGATGAAATACAAAATGATGAGATACAAAATGATGAAATACAAAATATAGAAATACAAAATATAGAAATACAAAATATAGAAATAATGAATTATCAATATTATCGATCTATTTATTTTGAGAATACAAATCAAATTGAATTAATTGGATCACAAACTATTTATTCGTGCGAACTTCAAGATATTTTAATTAAAACTTTTTGCAAAGATTCATTTCTTCGTGTTTATTTTCAAATTAATCAGACAATTTTAAATCCGTGTTATATTTGTCCTCTTATTCCTCGAAATTTATTAATTGTATCTAATGAATTTTATTATCAATATTTTCAGTCTACAATGACTCCTTTTCAATGGAATATTGTTTATAATATTCCTAAAGTTAAATCTTTACAATTAACTAAAAAAAGTGGATATTTTCCAAATGAACAAGACTCTTTAAATGAATTATTGACTCATTATCTTGAAAATAATGGTGTAGTGAACCAAGGTCAAATTTTTACAATTGATTATTTAACAAATTATATAACATTTGAAATTTCGGATATTAAATATATAAATGAAATAATTAATTCAATTACAGATCGATTAGATGAAATGAATTATACAATTGATTTTAATCAACATTTTTTAAATAATACATCTTTAAATAATACCTCTTTACCATTAATTTCTTATCATAATTGTCCTATTCAAGTTTATCATTATCATTGGTTACAAAATCGACATTCTTTTTCAAATCTTCAATATGGAGATGTAACTCATCAAGAAGTTGAAATAGACTTTTATGATCCCATTCAATCCACTATTCAACCTATTTCAATTCCTATTCCGACAGAGACTCCTATCACAAATAATTTACCACCGCCTCGCACATTATGTGAAACTGATGAAAGTTGTTCATTATCAAAAGAAGAATTACGTAAAAAACGTTTATCTTATTATGAATAAACATTAAAAATTATGAATAAAGATCAAAATTATAGATTAAATTTAAAATACAATATTTTAAATTAAAGATAAAAATTAAAGATAAAAATTAAAGATAAAAATTAAAGATAAAAATTAAAAAAACTTTTTAGGTTGTGTCATAAATGCATTATCATTTAATTTTTCTTCAATAGTCGGTTTCCACGTATTCATCAAAGATACAAAAGTATTAAAATCGTCCTTCATTGTTTCATTGCACATTCCACTCATAATAATATTACCAGAATGAAATACTAAAAATGTATTATATTTCTTTTTTGCTTTTTCACATATATTTGGATTTAATTGGACTAAAGATTCATAAGTTAAATCCCATTTAAATTGATGAAGATAATAACAAGTAAGTTTAGGAATTTTAACGTTCCACCATTCTGATTGAAGTGGAAATTTAATATTGACTCCCGTATAACCACACGATGTTTCCAATAAACTATGAAAATTAGTTTCGGAATTCATTAATTCGTCTAATTTAAGACGATTAATATAATATCCAATCGAAAAATCAATATTAGTCATTACTGTTTGAAAATAAACTGTTATTTTATGATCATATGTTAATGTAACAGCCTCTCGACAATGAGTAAATAATTGTTCAATAAAATATTCAACCACTTGAATGGCTTGATCATCATTTTTACATCCCGTTAATTGAAATTTTCCATTTTTTGATAATTTAAAATTAATTTGTTTATATTCATTTAATTGTACAATAATATTAACAGCATTTCGAAATGATTTCTTTTTTCTCTTTTTTTCTTCGTCTATTTTTCCTTTTTGATTATTTCCAAAATAAATTGTTCGAACATACATTTTATCTAATGGATTTTCATCATAAACTGGATATTTTTCATATATTTTAGCAATATCTAACACTAAATTAGATACCGCTATAATGGTCTTGGTTGATATTTTTATCTTTTCAAAATCCATTTTTATATTCTTTTTATATGTTTAAATCATTTATATTTAAATATTCATTTTTTAGCAGTAAGTTTAAAATATATACCGAGACTCACTCCAAGAATTATAATAATGATAACGACACATATTCCAATAATTATATAGATTTTATATTTATTCCAAAAAGATTGAGATGGATTAATCGTATAATTTTTATGAGTTGAAGGTGAGGATGATGTTTTTAATGAATTAATTGCATTAACCGCAGCCGATGGAGAAGATGGAGATGGTGGTGATGATGTAGATGATGGTGATGAAGTAGAGGATGGTGATGAAGATGAAGATGCTTGAGCAAGACAAGATTGAAATTGGTTTGTTTGTACAGTAACATTTGCAATACTACCTCCCGCTTGTAAATCATTAAACGTCTGACTAAAACAATTTGTAATTGTCATATCACATATTTTTTGTGGTGTATATTCTTGTAATCCTCTTGAAATACAGAATGGATAATAACATTCAATATCTGCCACTGCAATATCACTCATTCCTTGTGTTTGGAGTTGACTTACATACGTTGGATATACATTACAATAAGAATTTGAAAACCAACATCCACATACTTGTTGTGTATTATCTTTTGCACTTAAAAATGTCGTATTGGGTGTCTGACTTGTACTTGTCGTATCTACAAATAATTTGGGACACGTTTCACTTAAAAAAGATTGAACATTTGGATCTAAAGTACTTTGAGTCACATTAGAAGAAGAATAACTATTACTAAAAAAATTAAAACACGTATTTGATCCAATTGTATTAACATTGCTACAATATTTTAACCATCCCGATTGACATTGACTTTCTGTTAACATACAATTTGTTATCATTCCTTTTAAATTGTTTAAGGCTACATTTTCAAAATAAAAATCCGAAGAATTAAATGAACATAATGTTTCGGTTGCCATATTTGGATTATTATTATTACAATAATCTTGAATCATTTGATTCATTTGATTTGCATTATTTGTTTTTGTTTGACTTGATAGTGAGAACATATCATAAAAAGTAATTAAATTAATAATATTTTGAGAACTTAATGAAGTCATTGGATAAGTAATTGTATAAGTCATTTGAAATGTTACATATAAATTTCCAGTAGATAATACTTGAGGCATTCGTAAATTATAAGGATTATATTTTATATTTGTAGGTTTAAATACAGAGTCTTGATAAATACACGAATTAGTTGTACTATTTCCAATGTTTGGAGTCCACACATTATACTGTACTGTAATGTTAGTACCATGAGTTGTCGTGGAAGCTTTACCCGATGGACTAGCATCACCACAATGTGCATCATGTGCATCACTACAACCACAATTGCAACTATCAAAATTGTTCGTACCATTATTTGTGATGTTTGTGTATCCACTTAGAGTACCGTTATTACAAGTTCCACTAACATCACAATATTTAGATCCACATCCACCACAACTGCCACCCGATTGAGTAATTGAGGCATTACTTATAAAATCAGTCGTTGTATTATTAATAGGAGCACTATAAATAGTAAAAGCTCGAGAAGCTAATTCCGAATTCTTTTGTAATGCGGGTATATTGGATCCCGATATACTTCCAATATCATTTAAAGTGGATTGTGATAAACTATAGCCCCCTAAATTTGCTGAATACATTGTTAAAATTGGACTAGAGTTTGCATAAATATATTTTTCTAAATCAATGTCAGTACATAATACATATGAACTTGCTCCGACCCCAGTACTAGATGTAGGACTTGAAGCTCTAGATGTAGGACTTGAAGCTCTAGATGTAGGACTTGAAGCACTAGCATTTTTTGCTCCTTCTTTCCTATCTGCTCCTTTTAATTCTTTTTCGACTCTTTTAGAATAATTTGTTGAATCTTTTTTTACCATTATTTTATTAAAAAAAAAAGAATTTTAAGCTTTATATTTTTTTATACAAAATAAATGCATTTCTATGAAATATTTATAACTCTTTCTTTATGGAGTTCTTTATGTCATTATTTTTATTTTCGTCTATTATATCACTGTAATACAGTATCATTGTTATTTCTGATATCCGAAATAATTATATTATTTTTAGGTTGTCTTAATCTAAATATATTACTAATTGGAACAATGAAATATTATTATCAATTAGAAGATCAAATTACGATTTCGTTTTATCAACTTACTGATTTACCTCCTATTTTAATCATTATTCCTACCTTTAACGAAGACATCCAATTAATTAATAAAACTTTAGATGCTGTTTTTCAAATTAATTATCCAAAAGACAAATTATCAATCGTTATTGGAGATGACGGAAATCGACTCGAGTTAAAACAATTCATTGAAGAACATTATTCAAATATTTATTATCATACGAGACAATCTATATACGGACACGCAAAAGCTGGTAATATAAATGATATTTTATTTTATCAAAATGAAAATGGAAATTATAAATATAATGGTCAGTTTGTGTTAATTCTTGATTCGGATATGATTCCTAAATCCAATATTATTGAATTATTATTACCTTATTTTTATAAGATCGATAATTTAAACAATAATAATATAATGATTAATTCAAATTGTGCATTTGTTCAGTCTCCTCAATGTTTTTATAATATTTATGGTTATGATTTTTTAGGACAACATTATCGATTTTTTTATTATGTAGTTTTAAAAGCTTATCGAGGATTTTCTCGAGGTGTACCTTGTTGTGGTACAAATGTTATGTTTCAACGAATTATTTTAAATGAAATTAAAGGATTTCAGTATGGTTCCATAACTGAAGATTTTAATACATCTTTATTACTTCACGCCTTAGAATATGAATCCAAATATACTTTACATCAAACCGCGTGTGGTATGGCTCCACTTTCCTTTTTTGATTTTTATCAACAAAGAAAACGATGGACTATTGGTGGTTTACAGATATTTTTTCGTAATTGGAAAACAATTTTACAATTACCTTTTGTATATCAATGGATTTATGGATATGGTAGTTTATCTAGTTTATTTTCCATCTTTTATTTATTTTTATTTATTGGTCCATTATTAGATTTTTATTCATCTCATTCCATTTATTGTTTTATACCGACAATGACTTATTTTTATGCTATTTTTCCTTATACATTTATTTATATTATCATTCTATTCTTTTTACATTCTCATTTATCATTTCAAGTATTAATTAATTCTATTCAAGAATCTATTTTTATGATTCCTTTTTATTTCCAATTTGTAATTATTTATTTTTGTAAAATGTGTAAATTATCTTCTTTTTCATTTGCAATTACTCCAAAAACAAAATCAAATAATTCTTCTTATTGTTTATCAATCTTATCGTATATATTATTATTACCTTATTTAATTTATTATATTAGATCGTTTATGATATTTATTTATTTGATACAAAATCCTTCTTTATTTTATCATAAAATGGTTAACATTTTTTGGATTATGGTTTTATTATTTCAATTTTTTCCACCCATTGCTTATAATGTTCAAAATTTTTTTAAAAAAATACAATAAAAATATAATAAAAAATATAATAAAAATATAATAAAAATATAACAAAAACTATTAAAATATGAATATTATTCAACCAAAAAGTAAAAAAGATAAAAAAGATATAAAAAAAAAATCTCCCCCAAATGATAGTTACGATTTATCACCTATTTTTAGTGAAAGTCCAACGGCTAATTTTAGTTTTCTTGCCTCTAAATTTAAAAGATCGAATGATAAAAAATTAGAAATCAAAAAACTACTTGATAGTGTATTAGAAGAATCTTTATGTGCAATTCAATCTATTCCTATCAGAAATAATAAAAAAATTTCACCCTCAAAAATGTCTTCTTCTATTATTCTTTCTAATTCAACTCCTTCCAAAAAACAAATGGTACCAAAATCCAAAAAAGAAAAAAAATTATCATTACAGAACGATAAAGTATCTATCGTTAAAAAAGAACCAACTAAATCTTCTAATACATTAAAATCAAAACCAATCTCTATCAAAACTAAACCTTCTATTACGACATCCTCTTATATTACTAAAAATCAACCACAATCCAAATCTTCTGATTTCTCTAAAAAACAATCCAAATCAACAATTACTCAATCCCTTTCTTCTTCCCAATTTTTATTAGATAATTTAATGACATCTTCTCACACTACAAAACCGTCTTCTTCTTCTCATACTATTAAACCATCCTCTTCTACGACAACTGAAAAACAATCTTCAGATTCTTCTAAAAAACAATCGATTTCTTCTTCTCAATTTTTATTAGATAATTTAATGAGCTCTTCTCATACTACCAAACCATCTGTTTCTATAACTTCATCTTCTAAGACAGCAGAAAAACAATCTTCTTCCTCTAAGTCTTCCAATTCCTCTAAAAAAGATACGAAACCAAGTAGTACTTTATCGATTTCTTCTTCTCAATTTTTATTAGATAATTTAATGACGTCTTCTCAAACTACCAAACCGTCTTCTTCTCATACTACCAAACCATCTGTTTCTATAACTTCATCTTCTAAGACAACAGAAAAACAATCTTCTTCCTCTAAATCTTCCGATTCCTCTAAAAAACAATCGATTTCTTCTTCCCAATTTTTATTAGATAATTTAATGACTTCTTCTCAAAGTACCAAACCGTCTCCTTCTCAGACTACTAAACCCTCCGTTTCCATAACGACATCTTCTAAGACGACAGAAAAACAATCTTTGGATTCCTCTAAAAAACTATCAATTTCTTCTTCTCAATTTTTATTGGATAATTTAATGACGTCTTCGCAGACTACCAAACCCTCCGTTTCTATAACATCGTCTTCTAAGACAACAGAAAAACAATTTTCTTCCTCTAAATCTTCCGATTCCTCTAAAAAAGATACAAAACCAAGTAGTACTTTATCCATCTCTTCTTCTCAATTTTTATTAGATAATTTAATGACCTCTTCAAAAACTACCAAACCCTCCGTTTCTATAACCACTTCTTCTAAGATGACAGAAAGACAATCTTCTTCCTATA
>Ga0194133_10004455_pt1 | contig 18763 bp, 10 predicted proteins | sample TA2KigOf40mmetaG_FD_155448 | JGI IMG/M metagenome (GOLD analysis project Ga0194133, IMG submission 155448) | Freshwater microbial communities from Lake Tanganyika, Tanzania - TA2015055 Kigoma Offshore 40m | ecosystem: Environmental > Aquatic > Freshwater > Lake | place: Tanzania: Lake... | reverse complement strand
TTTACAACGAAGTCTCCTGGTATTTGGACTTGATTTCTCAGATGGAACTTGCAAATGGAAAGGATTGCATGAAAAGTAGTCTTCCACTTTGTTATCATGCATACTCACAATATTATGTATCTGAAGCGCCAACCCCAGGGTAAAAAACGTTTTTTTTCTAATTGTAGAAATATGATTTTTTTTCAAAGAGAAACGTACACCTTTGGAATAATAAAAACGTTTTATAAAGATTTAAATAAATGCTGTTTATCTTAGGTGGTGTGAATTGAGTTGTCCTTGGTTCTGTTTTGTTCCATGTAGACCCTCAGACCTTGGAGTTTTGGTAAGTGAAAGAATTTCCAACGTTGTGTTGTTTTATTTCCAAATGATTCGTTTTTCATAATTTGTCTCTGCAGATTTTGGAAAATATTACAAAGCGTTCTGGAAAAACGTACCATATGTTTGACAAACATAAGCCTTTAGACGAACCACACGTAAGAACTGTAATGAAGGCATTGGCTCACTTTCATGGAAGATGGCTGAAGTACAAATTTATGTCTCAAGCTGGACAAGTAAAAAAAAGACACTTAATGAGATTTTTTTCGCCTTGAGAATTTTGATTTTAAATTTTAGCTCAAGCAAGTCTCAGACACTGATTGTGAGCCAATTAGTTGGGAAAATTTCGAGTACCGTTACAACACCCAAAAAAGGATGCCTAAAATGGTTTACAATCAACTTAAAAACGTTGCAAAGAAAACCATTTTACGAGTGCTTGAAAAGCAACCCGATCTTGAAGGAGGAGAACCGGTAAAAAAATGGAAATGATCAAAGTTATCAAGAATGACCTCAATAAGACCGACCTTCTCGCAGGCTGTATTTCAAGAACTGTCCAATCGATGCAAAACATTTCTCGACCAAAAAGCGCCCAGAATTTTGCATGAATATCTTACCAGAGACCCGACTCCAATCTTCACCCTGTGCCATGGAGACTTTTGGTAATTCAACACTTTCACCTTGAACATTTTGATTATAATAGGATGTTTGTTAAACAGGTCTAACAACATAATGTTTTCTTACGAGGGAAACAGTCTCAAAGAAGAGGACGACCCCATTTTGATCGACTTCCAGCTGATTAATTACGGTCACCCTTGCTACGATTTGGTTTGACTTGACTTGATCCCTTAACGAAAGAAGAAATGCTTTTAAATATATTTTTATCATAGGTTTACTTTATGTACCTCAACACAGATCTTGCATTCAGAGATGAACACTTGCAAAACATGTTGACCATTTATTACCAAACACTCTCAACCTACTTTCATAATGAAGCCAACTACCTGCCTGAAAAGGTGATGTGTTGCTAGCCCAATCAAGGCTCTTGACTTTTAATCATGATATTCTTTATTCTCTTTTAGTTTTCATACACTTTTGAAGACTTCAATGCTGACTTTCGTTGGCACACCTCCATTGGGTTTGTGACTGCTCTTGCTGTTATGCCAAATGTTCTTTCCGACGAACAGGTTCGCCACCTAAATTTTTTTCCAAAGAAAGAAATGATTTTTTAACATACAAACTGTCAAAATGTGTAGGTCAATATCGAAGGCAATGCCTGCACTGCCTTCCACGAGTTGCAGCGAAAGCAAATTGATGCCGTGGTCGATGATTCCTTACCCCATTCCAAAGAAATTAGGTACAGGTTTAAGCCATTACAGGTTCTTTATCCTCCAAGAAAATATGCATCAAAAAAGAATTTTTTTTCCATACTTCAGACGTCGCCTGATCGACCTTGTGAGAGAGATGGCCCAAGAAAATGTCATTTAATCATGGAAATATTATTAGTAGAAGAAATATTGTATCTACTAAAATAATTTATCTTTTATCTTTGTTTTAAAAACATTTTATTTATTGACGATGAAGTAAAATATGGACGAAAGTGCTTGAAATTCTATATTTTAAATTAAAAAAAATTCTCAGGTTAAACTTCCCATTCAAGATGCATAATTTGACTCAATAAATCAACACCGAACATTACAAATCTTGGGTTTACTTAAAAATACAGTGAGCAACGTAGAAAATCGGTAATATTAAACTTCCTTCATTCTGCGGACTGGCATGTCGGAAAAAGCGTGCGTTTACTGTTTGTAAGATGATTTTACAGTTTTTTCCAATTTTTTAGCGGTATTTGTGAAACGGTATTGTTTTCAATGGCCTAGAATGAAAACAGAACTAATTTTTTAAACTGGTTTCTCATTGTTTTATGTCTTATTTTCTTACATGTGTTGTTTTTTATGGCCATGGCTTTGTTTCTGAAGGTTCTAGCTGTTACGTCCATACCCCTACCCCTTTGCTCTGGATTCGTTGATCCTCTGTTGTTGTCAAACAGGTTAAGCCGTGTGCTCCTTGACCACAAAATCAAGGTACGTCAAGAGTCATAGCCGAATCTCTAAACTTTTTATCTGATTAATTTGGTTTGCCTCATTTTCTAAGGCTTCCCGTCTTTACCACCAAAGTTTGGAGCTCTCGGAAACGTCACTTTATAATCAACCCGACTTCGGCCCACGTTTCAGGACCAGGAGAGACATGCCTTCCATTCACATGAGGAAAGGAAACAAGAAGTTAAGAACGTGTCAAAACATGAACGGAATTCTGGGTAATTTGAGGCTGGCAAACACCTGAGGCAATTCAATGAAAGCTTTTATTTCAGGGGGTGAGAATGCCTTTAATTACGTTGCTTTTGTGGTTGCCGTCCTCACTCTGGTTGTCAATGTGAACAACAACATCAACAATAATAACAACAACCTCAATCAAGTTCGTTTTTAAAGATAAGCCTACGCCGCAGCAACTGACCTTCAAAAGAGTTTTTTTTTAGTTTAATTTAAACACTGCCGACAATAATAATGCCAATTCTAACACGAACAACAACAATGGCAATATTGTCAACGTAATGCCTCCAGGAAAGAAAAAGAAGAAACGACGAAGTTTGACGAGCCATCCAAAGTATTTTAGAAATATTCTTGGTGAGATTTATTTTGCTAATCATTTAGAATTAAGCAGGAATTCAACGATTAGCACAGCTCGACCAGGATGCCAAGAGTTGGTCCAAAATGACGTCGCACAAGCTGCCTTGGCATCGGTTCTCTTGATACAGGCAAAAGAGAGTTTAACACGTTTTTCCATGATTATTTACATTAACTTGTTCAAAATGACCCACCCAGGGATTTTTAAAGTCGATTGATAGTGAATCTGAAGATTGTCAGTTGAGCTACCTCTGCAAGTCTTTTCAGTCAATAGAACGACTTGGGGAGACTGCTGCAGCTCTTTCGAGAGTCTCGAGGTTGAATAACAATAATCCGGACAAGTTTAGACTTACAAAATTGAATTCTTGTAGATTGGTTAGCTCTTTCTTCCTGGTCAAAAGGGAAGTTGGAATCACAAAAACCTTTGACGCTCTCTTGGCAAATGGATCGGAATGCATCAACTGCAAAGCAGATCTCAATAGGTCTCAATTCTCTCTAAATCCTGGTCAGTATAGAAAAATGCTCAATTAGCTTATCACTCTTTGATGTCGCTGCAACTTCTTTTTTAAGCAGGTGACTTGAAGTGCTCTCAGTGTTTTCATTCATTAGTCAGTGGGAAAGTACGATTCAAGACTGACCTTCCAATCAATCACGCCAAATCTGAAATAGTCTCAGAAGATTTATTGGGACAGGTGAAAGCGAACCTTTGAAGCATAAAAATTAGACAATGAACGAAATTTTTTTTTAGAAAAATGTTACCGTCTTGGAGTTCGAGAACCCACATCACTTTCGTTTTCTTACTGTTCAGCTCGATGAACTAAATGTCATTGGCCAAGGTGATTGGAATGGCGACGATCCATGGTTCAAAGGTTTATATTGACCCCCCCCCCCCCTTCCTTTTTATTATTAGATTTTGTTAGATCGTCACCTTTATAATAGGGTTTTCATGGAAAATTGCAAAATGTCCCGTGTGCGGGCAGCCCATTGGTTGGATGTGGGAACCGACTGAATATCTTGACGAAAATTATGAAAGACCTACACCTGGTACGATAAAATGTCTACTGATTTATTGACTCTTTTGCACGAGGTGAAATCGACGTTCTTTTCAGGGTCGGGATTCTACAGCCTTAGACTTGATAAAATATTAGATGTTGGCAATTCTTTCATAGGTCCATCTACCGCTGTACCTGATATTGTTAGATCTTTCATTAAATACTTGTTTGATTGAGTTAAAAAGTTGCGCCCCCGGGTGGGCTCGAACCACCAACCTTTCGGTTAACAGCCGAACGCGCTAGCCGATTGCGCCACGGAGGCTTGTGTGGCAGGGAGGTGATTATTTCAATATTTATTTCAAAAACTGTTCTACCTGTGACGCGTTTCAAGAAATCGCGACAAATAAGCGTTTCATTATATGCCGTTCTGATCTTTTGCTAAACTTTATTATTTCTACATCATTTTAAGCCTCCTGATTTTAAACTGTTCGTCTTTTCATTGATAATCCATGATAATGAAAAAAATACCAAATCAATCATAAACTGATAAATATATTTGATTTCAATCAATTGCGACGTAGCTAAAAACATTATGCATCTCAATTTTATCACAAATTTACTTCTTGCGTCAAGAAACCTGAAAGCTGCAGACGAATATTTCAAACAGCAGGTTGAATTCTGATTCTGCTTGTCTATCAATATACTTAATATTAATTTACAGTACGTTAAATCATATGGACTGCACGATCTCTTTTTCTACTTTAAGCTCCACAACGGGTCTAACTGGCTCAGGGGATCGTCTGCGTTCGCTTCATTTTTCATAAGTCCCGTGCTACCTTTGTTAAGAAAGTCTTGTTTCGTTATCTTCTTTTTTTGAGGAGAATGGTTGCCATCAGTACCTTTACCCATAGGATCGAAACTAAGATCAGCAAACCTGCAACGTAAATTTGTCAGTTTTGGCCCTCTATTCATTGAGCTATGCTAAACTACCTGCTGAGATCGGGCGTGAAAAACTTTTCCTTTTCGATTATATCGGTTTCGTTCCTCTGATCATTTTGAGGCAGGTTCACAGGGTCCAAATGTTGAGTAGGGAGCGTTTCGAAACCAATCTGAGATGCGAGGAGCCTGACATTAGATTCCGGCTGAATAAGGTCGTACGGGGATGTCTGCGCTGGCTGAAATTTCAAAGATTTTGTAAACCGAGTTATTTTTCATTAATCGGCAAGCTTTTTCACCTTTTGAACTTGCAGGCTAACAGGCTTAGCTTCCAAGGCCCCTTTCTGCACGAGCAAGTCTCTTGTATATTTTGCGACACCCAAAATAGCTTGTCTGAAAATATCCTTGTCACGCAGAAACCCTTTCCTTTGTTGGGAAAGGGTGGCAGCAAGTTGGACCTTTGAAAAGTAATTTAACGAATACTGTAGTAATTGACAATAAAATGGGTTTTAAATTTTTGCCAGTTCCCTTACCATCTCTGGGATGATTCTTCCTGATTTTTCTACGCCAACATTAACCTCAGCCAAAGCTGCAATGATCAGACAGAGCATGGCAGTCTTGCCAGAACCATCGAGGCAATGTACGACGATAGGGTGGCTCAGAACACGTTGTTGTCTTACATAGTTCAAAGAGGAGGATGCTATCTCAACAAATCGATCAAGCTGGGAGTTTCCAGTTTCAGAACGCTGAAAAGAAGTGAACCGTGAAAAATTAAGTGGGTAATAATGATGGATGGTTGGAACTTGGATGAGAACAAACTTACACTTTGCGTAACCTGCAAATGAATGACCACGCGGGAGGTATTACTCTCTTTATTTCGAACCGTAATGATTCGCTCAGTCCAATGGGTTTCCACTTTGACACTTTGTAAAGTGACTTCCTATTTAAATGATATACTTTAAAAATGTTGAAACCCCAGGGAAAATGACTTTCAGCCATACCAAACTTTCGAGAATTTTGAGAGGCTCCTTACGATCGGAGGGCCAGTAGACATCAGGAACTTCTGGTAGAAGGCAAATCATCGTCTCAACCTAATATGCAATTCAACATTTCGACTCTTATAACCCTGAAAAAGGAAGTTTCCAACACCCACCTGCTCTTGCCAAACCATGGTCCAAAAATCCGCCAGGGTATTCGGAGTGGGAGCTTGAGTGGCAATAAAGTTTGGTGAATGGGCGGTCAAGTGCTTAATTCTGCTGGCATTAATGTAATCATCCTGCGTTGAAAATTTAGCTTTCTAAATGATCAGGTGGCAAGTTGTGGCATACGAATTACCTTTGTTCCTGGCAAGTCAACCCTAGTTTGGTCAAAAGGCATAACATCAGTACCTCGGTTTTTCATAGGGTAGCATCTAAAGAATCCAAATTTTGAAGTGAACATTTGAACATCTTAGCAAATGGGAAAAGCTTACCGAGCAACAGAGACAGTGGTTTTGGGACCATTTTCTGCAAAAGTTAGCACTTGTTTCCACATCGAGTCCAAGGTTACCTTATCTTCAGCATAGGACTCCAGGTCTAGAAGCTCTTTCAGCACCTTTTGAATGGCTACTGGATCCTCGTACGGATCTTTCGCTGAAGCTTTTACTATATCTTCTCGCGCCTGTGCTTCTATTTTAAGCTCCTTTAATTCACTTGCTGTCATAACTTTGGGCTGAAGAACGCCCCCTGTTTCTGGGCTTGTTTTGAAGCTTTCATTCAGGAGTTCGTCAAAGCTGAAAGTAATGAATAAAAAGAAGGTTAGCATTTACGTTTATTGAAAGCATCAAGTCTGCAAACCTAGCTTTCCGTTGGTGATCTGAAGTAGGTGACAAAACAGAATTGCTTATATTGTGGTGAGATGGACTTTCTAAAAAAGATACTCTCGTTGAAGTCAAGGCAATTTCAACAAAAATGGCTGCTAATTACCAGTTCCAAAAGCTTGTGGTTTCATTAAGTTTGCTGGAGCCTCACGACTTTGCACCGGTTGAAGTGGCATTGGTGACGTTTGTGGGATAGTCCCTGGTTGGGGCACAACAGCCCGTAACTTAGGCTCCTGACTTATAGCTGAAGGCCCCGAGAGAGATTGTCCAGATGAAGAAGGGAAACCATAAGGAACGTACTGAGGGCCACTTACTCCCAATGCTGCTGGCATTGTAACATTTTGATGGTAAAACGGAACGCCTGTCACTTGTGTATGGTTTGTAGAAGGTATTTGGGTAGAAAGGGTGCCTTGGATGGTGCCACCAATTGGATATTGCTGAACAAATGTCTGCCTTTGAATGTATCCCTGAGTACCCATTTGCCTTTGCTGCCCACCATAGACTTCTTGTCTGGGACCAGTGAATTGGCCTGGTGTTGTCTGTCCATGAGGCAAAATCACTTGGGGTTGTTGACCTTGCATTTGACCTGTCGGCGACGGTTGAAAAGGTAATTTGAATGATTGATGGACTGTGGGACCTTGCAAGGCTCCCATCGGTTGAGGTTTGCTTTCAATTTGTCCTTGTATGTTTGGGCGTAGATTTTGCTGAAGTGGTGTTGTTGGAAGCCCAGTAGCCTGTTGATGTTGGACCTTATACGTGTCAGCAGGGGATTGGATACCAAGTTGGGTCATAGCCAGACCTTGAGGCCCGTAAATGTATTGTTGATGAGGTAAAAGTGAAGACTGAACTGGTGGACGAATTTGTTGGTTTATTAACAGAGGCCCTTGAACTCCTTGGTGTGAAACAAATCGAAAATGTGACGGTAAAGACTGGCCTTGCTGTGGTTGGGTTTGCGGCTGTGATAGTGGTGGGTTATGGGATTGAAACGATCCCTGAGAAAATTGCAGATTTTGCGGTTGAAACTGCGCCTGAGGATATTGAAGATTTTGAGGTTGGAAAGATGTCTGAGGATTCTGCATTTGAAACGCTGTCTGAGGATATTGAAGCTTTTGTTGTTGAAACAATGTGGGTGGATCTTGCATTTGAAATGATGGTTGAGGAACTTGTGGATTTTGAGGCTGAAATGATGCCTGAGGAAGTTTTCCTGTTGATTGCTCATTTGAAATACTAGGGATCTGCCTAGCATTTGCAGGAAATTGTTGCGATGGAACTGGCGACTGAAGGTGGGATGAACTTGGAGGAGCTTGATTTGGAAATAACTGAGGCTGCACTTGATAAGAGTGTTGACCCTGAATTGGTGTAAAGTTACCCAGGGTTTGAGGATATTGGAGCATTTGGGGGCTGCCTGGGTATCTTAGGTATCCAGGAGATGTCGGCAACTGCGGCATCTCATATCGGCTTAAATGAGAAACACCTTGATGTATGGGTGAAGCCTTAAAATTGTCCAAGCTTTGTGCTTGGAAGTTGCTTGGTACTTCATTTGAGAAGCCTCCATTACTCTATATCGTTTAAAAAGATAAATTTATATTAAAACAAAATGTCTTGGAAATTATTTTGATCCATAGACCATAAGTAAACCTTAAACTTTTACCTTTTCTGAGCTAATCTGCTTGGATGTGTCCGGTAAAGTGCCGATCCCTGGAGTACATTTTTTAACAATAAGTAAAATTTTAATGACAAGAAAATTCAACTTTTATCACCTTCGTTAAAATTACTCGAAGGGCTTGCTCTTTCGTAATGATTGGAGGGTTCTTGGACGCGTGGTAGGGCCGCGACACTTTATTAGAAAAAAGACGAAATATTTTAATTTAAAGAAAATATCTTTTAAAGTGAGGATCAAGGAAAGAACATCTTAAGCCAAAGTATGTCACGATTTTGTATCAGAATTCTTGTGCTCACCTGTCTGTGGCTTGCAAGCCTGAAGGAGGTGGTGTTGAACCTGGGAAAGGGCTGTAGGATTGAGGATGTTGTGGCAAAGAGTAAGGATATCCTGAACGGATCGGTTTGATCTAAAAATAATAAAATTAAGATAACCTTGACAATTTTTGTGAATAAAAAAATTTAACCTGATCATTCAAGGACTGATGTTCAGATCCTGGCGATAACATGGAGTTGTTCATGCCTGTAAGTAAGCGTTGTAAAACATTTTGTTTTCAATCAAGGTACCGACCATTTTTAAATCACCTTGTATCGAGCCTGTGGTTGCTGATGTTGGAATACCTTTGTTTGCTTTCATCATGTCAAGGTAATCTTTTAAGGTTGGGCGTCCACCACTGGAGCTGATTTTATCTTGCAATGAAAGACCCTCTATCCCCGAGACACCGTCTAAATTTCTCGCATTGCCATCTTAAAAGTATGATAACATAAAATTAGAGGCAAAGTTTGGAATAGTGGAATGTAACCATTTCGGGGATAAAGATGAAAGAAAAAGAAGGATGGAAGGTCGATAAAAAGAACTTACTGATTTGAGGAACTTATTCATTACTTTTTAAATTCATTTTAAATGTAATGGATATTTATTGGAGAAGACATTTTTTATGCTTGGACAGAAACATTCTATTAAACTATTTATATTTGTGTGAAACCTTTTTCGACATTTTTACTCACAAAAGATTTTTGAAATAATCCCAGTCAGGGGTCTAAAAGAATGATTATTTCAGATCATAAGAAATACTCACTGAACGCAGCCTTTTTATTGTCGTGGTGTTTAGCCAGAATAGCATCTCTTTCTTCCTAAAAGGGGCTATTTAAGATTATTTTTAAAATTTTATTATTAAGACCCTCTATACCTGTTGAACTTTACAATGGGCCTTCACCTTGTTCGTCAGTTTTAAAACGTTTTCATTTAACTTCGAGTAAAAAACAAGCCCATTAGATGCTTTTTGGAGAAGGTCGTCGTAGGCGTAAAACGAAGCAACTAATGACCCTAGATTGGAAAAAGCACTTGATGATATTTTATACTTTTAAACTCTTCAAAAACTTTGAGAGGCAACCTATTAATTCGTTTCGCGCATTAATGAGCTCAGATACTATCTTTCTGGTCGAAGCATACCTTCAAAGAAATTAAATGAGATTTTCAGATGAAAATTAAGTTGAAGAAAAAAGTCAAGTTTACCTTGCATTTGTCTCTTTCAGGGCTTGCAAAATGTTATCTTGAGCAGAAAGATTTTTCTGGATGAGCTGTCTCTTTTGATCGTGCTTTTGCAATTCAGTTCTAAAAAATCAGAAACGATTAAAAAAATTTTAATAACCTTTAACAAAGACTGCAGACTCCAAGGAACTTACTTAAAAACATCATCGAAATCTGTACTTTTTTGAACCAGCAACTTTTCTGTTATATCATCTTCGTGTAAAGCCAGGCGTAGTTGCTCAAAGAACATCTCTCTCTGATTCTTCATCTCATCGATTTTACTTAATAGACGGTGGACCTTGTATGGAAAGAGAGACAAAACATTTATTTTTTGTCGAATACATATTTTTTCATTTTCAATTACCTCAGCAATGTTTGATTCAGACTCGTCATCTAAATCTGCCATAGAAGGTATTTCCTTATGAAGCTGGTCAAGAGGTTTTGACAAAAGCCGAAGGTTGTCAATATGTAATTTCATGGCATTATGAAGTGTCACATTCGATTCAGAGGCCATCTACAAATTTCCACCAATCAATATTTTTTATTTCTGCCATCTTATATTTGAAAATCTACCCTATGAGCTTCTTCGTATTTGGAACACTCCTTGTCGAATTCTTCTACACGGGGGGAAGGTCTAGGTCCAATTATATCAGTGTACTCATTTTCTTGAATTTGCTCCTCTGCTAAGATCTCTCGAATGCTGGAAATATTTATTTGAACTTCTCCTGTAGCAGAAGCAATACTTGACATGGCATCAATCAATTTTCTAACAATATCCTCTTTATGAACAGAAAGGCCAGCTGCCGCCTCAATCAACTCTTGTGGAAGAGCTATGTGGTCGCCTATCAAATCATTCATGAGTGGGACAGTTAACATAAACCAAAAATATTTAGGTAACTTGCCTGGGTTTGGAACTTCTGACAACGAAAGTGTGGAAAGGAATATTTCAAGTGTTTGGTTCTTAGCTTCGATTTCTGACCCAATAAGTCTTAAAATTTGGGCCTTTTCTTCGCTAAATGTTGATAAAAGAAGAATCTCAATAATTTTTAACTAGACAGTATTTTAGTATTTAAAAAAACCTGTAAAGTGAAGAAGCTTCATGAGCTTCTAGAGGTACAAGTCTTGCAAAAATATCGGGCCCCGAAATTTCTGGATCAGTTATCTCGAAACCCATGCCTTTGACAAGAGAAGCACCCCGAAGCTCTGGCAAGGAGTCAAAGTCAGGGACTTTCTCGTGGTACACAAATTCATTTTCTCGTTTGGAAATATCAAGCTTTCCATTAATTACATCACTACTAAAGGTTAAGGAGCTTGCAAGCAGAGTTTTGCTGATCTATATGGAATTTTATTGCAGTTATTGTCTATATTTTTACAATACTTCTCTTACCATTTCATTATCAACTTTCTGCGCCAATTTTCCGGACTTCGCTAGCAGTTCTGCAGCCTTTTCAAAGTAGGTTATTCTTTCTCCCATTTTTTGGTTTTCTTCCGATTGTAGGCCTTGATATAAATACGAGACTGCATTGTAGTAGCTCATTTTAAACTCCACGTAACTGTGAAAAAAACTTTTTCTATCATCGGGTCTGGATCTGTTGGATTCCTTTTAGCTTACTGGGTCCATGATCTGCTCATTTTTGTACCGACTGTTTCAGCGATCGATTCTTCAGAAGACATTGTGTCACGCTCTAGGTTCGATGAAACGATCTTTCTAAATGCTTGCTGATAATAATCTGCAACCTGTGCCCCAACCTGAGTTCGAAGAAAAACAAACGAATTAAAAAATGTTAAGTTTGCTGAAATTGTTTAGGAATCAGAATTGATTACAATCTTTAATTTAAACAATAGGAATTATTTTCTAATAATGTCTAACCTTGGCAATTATTGAAGATTTCCGATGATCCAAGATACTTTTCTCGAGAATGCACTCTTGAGCCTGAGCCAAACAAACCTGTGACAAAAATTAAGCCCAATTATTGATATGTCAATCATTTGGAGTGTTCAAGTTTTCAAATAGTTGCTAATTAGCTAAAATAAGTAAGGAAAAAATACCTGAGATAGGAATGCCAATAATTCAGGAGACATATCAGTGCCTGAATCTGTTCTGTACCTGTCTGGTAGAGTGTGAAATGCCCTATGTGAAAAAAAGCTTTTACAGCTTTTTTTACTTTGTGAAATTTCTAAAAAAGGCCTAACCATGCAGCACACTGGAAATGGGTGCAAGCCACCTTCATACCATCGGATGTTGTACGGTCTTCTCGAGAGCCCAATATGGAATGTAGAGCACCAATATTGTACAACACACTTGACATTTCGTAATGAAAATCAGAAAAGGTATAGAGTGCACCATGGTAAACGTCGTACCTAAACAAAAAGACAAAAATTAGGTGAATTACTTGACCCTTTTTTCTTTGGAAACAATTTTATGTATTCAATTACCATGGAAATGCAAAAATCTCGTCTGTGCCTTTCTTTATTTTAAATCTGCTTTTCAGAAAATTTAGCTGACAGTAGTATTTTTTGAGAGCTCCGATACCAGCAAAGTCCTAATGAGATTGTTTGTTGGAATCAATGTGAGAATAGTTATTCTGAATGACTACCTGAGTTGGCCGGATGCAAGAATTGGATCTCAGAACACCCAAGTCGCTTAGCTCTTTGCTAAAACTTTCAGGATCCTCTCCGTAATTTGTCTGAAAATTATTATTTAAAAAGTCAAATATTTGCAAGTGGTGTTCAAGATAGATATGGATAAAAAATTTAATAAATCAACACACTTGAAAATTTCTACGGAATTATTATTTTGAAAGGAAGTTACGAAGCCCTAAATATGACTCATCGTCTATTCACAGTGACAAAAAAGAGTGAAACGTATTTGGTTATATGGGTTAAATTTATAGAAACGTTGAATTTCTAAATGATTTAGGCTGATCAAATTTGAAGACCACTTCACTGTAAGAGAAACCATAAAAAATTTACAGGACGTTGTTGACGATTAAATAGATAGATTCCTTCTTTATTAATAAAAATGAAGGCTAGAAACTTGAAAAAATTGCTGTGAAACTTTTTTTCTTTGAACTTACATGGATGAGCCTCTTAATTTTCAGAATAAAATCGGAATTTTCAGGACTGTACTTTAAGCCGAACGACAACATTGACAATTTCGGCACAGCCTCCATGTTGAAATAGAGAATCCTTTTTTGTTAACAACTCCTGTAATTTATCAATCGTAAAATGTGTCTTTTGAAACAAATTTTCAAATTCTGCAGTTTACTGAATATAGAGAAAAATATGTTTCTTCTGTCTGAACTCTGACGGAAAAAATTTGATGACTTTTTCTCAGATAAAAAAACAAGGTTTCTGTTGGTAACTTTTTTCCCTTATTGGGAACTAAGTACTGTTAAAGTTAGAGTTTTCAAAGTCCAGCAAAAATCCTCAAAAACCATTGAAAAAGCAAAACACTAGAAAAGAATCAAATCGACTGCATATTTATTTATCAACGAGACTTCTTGAAAACTTGAAAATGACAGCGTTGAACACCAGCTTACTTACATATATGTATAATAAATAGACTAATTTGGCTGAAGCTCTAGCCCCAAGTGGCTTTTGGCCTCTTTAAATTGGTGAATATTTTACTAATGAAAAAAGCTAGCGTCTCTCCTTGCTAATAATATATCTTAAACAAACTTCAGATCGATGCTTTTTAATCACGTCTCTGAAACTTAATGAATTCTTGAAGTTTTTTCGTCCATTCCAAAAAAGGGGATAGAGATAATAAAGCTAGCTATGAATTTTAAATCAGTATCCGAGTTCATTCTTTAAATTAAATTAGCCAATAAAAAATAATTGTGAACAGATAACATTAACAACGAGGACTATGATTAACTTGGTACGTTTGATGGTCTTGCATTCAAAAAGACAGGCTTAGCTTTCTTTGCTTGAGCTCTTTCGTCGCTTTTTCTGAAAGTGATTTTTAAGTGAAATCTGTCGTCAGTGGGTAGCATAAATTTCAAGGTGTTCATTACCTGAATCCTCTTATGATAGCTTTGAGCCAAAGAGTTGATGATGGACAAAAGAAAGAAAACAATCATGGCCAAAACAAACTTTTCGAAAACCCAACTGAGGAGCCCAGGATCCTGTAAAGAAAATGTTTTGTTCTGTTTAATATGATTTATAGCTATTAAAAGCTGGTATATTTCAAAGCTTTAACTAAAATTACCGATGCTTCTTCAGTGCCTAATTTTCGATGAAGTTTTTCCTTCTGCTTTTCAAGAAGTTCCTTGAAGGGACCCTCAAGCTTTGAGCCGATCCATGGCAGACGGTGGATTTGGGATACTGCATAGGCCACCAGGTTTTCGTTGAAAGCAGTTATTACGAACAATTTCTAGAATTGGATTATGAGAACTTGGCTTAAGTATAGGAAGAATCGTGTAAGGACAAAACAATCTGACGAATTTAAGAAACCTGAATGTGCATTTTAATAACAGCCTTTCCAATGAGCGTTGCCCCAAAAAATGTCCAAAACGGGACGAGGAAGTGTCCACAGGTAATACCAGCCAGATCAAAAAGAGGATTAGGAATCTGACAGTCGAAAAAAACTGGCTTTGATTTTTATTATTTTGAACAAAATTTTGATTCTTACGGAAGCGGCAGCGAGAATACCGAAGAAACCAACTTTCTCAACTAACTTTTCAATACCGAGTTTTGCTCGGTCAAACCAGTTCTGTAAATAAAAATGGGTTCCCATATCGTTGAAGATTTATTATCGACACAACGAAAAAATAGAGTACCAAGTTTTCTGGATGAGCTAACTTTTCTTGGAGCTCCTCAAATTCATCTTCTTCGTCATCTGGATCGTACCCAGATAGCCTAAAATTGATAAAATGAAATTTTAGACAATCCGATAATAAAAAATCAATGAGATGTACCTGTGTGCTCTAGCCACAAAGTAAGGTGGAAGCTCTCCAAGAGCAGTTCCAGCACCCCAGCAAAAAGCCTCAACTCTAACCTGAAAAAATAAATGAACTGAACGTTGCAAAGTTTGTAATTAAATGATCTCTTAATAACTCAATCACCTTTGACATAATGGCCCACATGGTGATTGCCACTTTTCCTTTAGAATCATCTTCTGGGCAAAGAATAGAATCTGGATAGGGCGGGGATGGAAAGTCGGTTGAGCCACATTCGTATGCGGCCATTGTGACCTAATTCACGAAAGGAAAACGCCTAACATATTGAATTTTAGCCATAATTCTGAATGTTAAGACTGACCGCTGCGATGTGAGGTCCAAGATAAAGAAGGAATGTGTGTAGGCCAGTGCCAAATCCCACTGAGCTCAATACTCCAAGACCAACCCACCAAGCACACCAAAATAAGTACTTCTCAGTTTCTTCAAAATACTGAAAAACCAGATATTTCAATTTACAAGATCATTCGGTGAATAGAAAATTTCCTTATAAATCAAAATATCTTCACCCTTTTGTGAGGTCCATCTAATTTCACAACAGCATACGATGCCAGAGTTGCTATTATTGTAAGAGCAAGGATACCTTTGCGTTCGAGCAATCTAGAAAAAAGCAATAATGCATCATATCCTTACATATTGTTTAGCTTTGAAAATTAGTTTCACACATACTTTTGGCACCATTCGATGATTGTGTAAACGAGCTCTGCTGAAGAGTAATGTAAGGTAGTAAAAGGTTTCTTCCATAAAACTATTCCTTCCCGCTCTTCACGTTGTTGTTGGCGCTGAGCTTGAGATTGTGTTCGAACGCGCTTTCTAAGTGGACCTATGGAATCGCCGTTTGAGCCATTCTAAAATGAATTAAAGATTGTTTGAGCAAGAATTTTTTGCCACGAGTTTACTTTGAAGATCCATCAGCTACCTGTTTTCCAGCTGCCATGACTGAGTGATTTTGAGAATGACTTGCCTTATTATTTTCAGCTAAGGATAGTATCCTGTCAACCTGAGAAACAAAGTAAGACAAATTGTAATAACAAACTAACCACGACTCATGCATAAAGCATGCAGCAAAGAGGGTCGAAACTAGATGAAAAGAAACAAAAGGAACGAACTTAAAATAGCTGTCATCAATCAGTCAATACTCTCGAAGCAAAAGGAGATGGATGGTATTTAACCCTAAACTGCCATTAAAGTATGTGCAGTGGAGATGTGCTTAATTGTAGCAATAGTCTTGCTCAAAGTACACCCACGTTTGGAGTGGCAAACTTTTCAGTGCAAAAGAGTTTCATGTAAAAACTTTTCCAGTTAATAAAGATTGTATACTTTTTTTGAATTTGTGCAAGTTTGCATTAACAGGAAGAAAAAGAATTTAAGATCCAATCGGCATTAATTCTAAAGCCCTTAAAATATACACAAGAAGGTTTACGTTTAGAGTTCTCATTAAAAAGGCTAAATTGATAAAATCAGAGTCGCACGCTAGGAAACAAATGCTGCAATTTTGGAAAATTAAAGCTTTAGTTTTTCCAATTACCATTAGCAATCTAGTTCACATGAAAGGCTAAGAATGGTTCAGATAACGTTGAACACAGATCTTAGAGGGAAAGACTTGATGTTTGAGAGCATTTATGCGAGAAAATTGTAAACTATCAAGGATCTGACTTTTCTACAAAATAAAAGCAGTTATTATAATGTATGGGAAGAAAAGAAACTGTTGCAATTAAAAATTTCATGCAGATCGAAAATAGCAATTCTATCATGCAGGTGTAAAAAGGATTAAAAATAATGGGCTTTGCAAAATTAGGAAAGAACCAGCAATGGGCTTGGTTGATGGATTTGCACACACCAAATGGTAACTTGTAAAAACTATACCAAGTCGCTTTTGTTGCCTCTAACCGGAAGAGAGTTTTTTCGAGCTGCCTCTTTAAGCTCATCTTTACGAAGCTTCAGTAGCTGTTCTCGGGTAGCAGAATTGAACATCTTGGCAGTTAAATGTTACGGAAAATCAATTAGATAAAGGAGATTTTTTTAAATAAGTATCATGCAGCAGGAGAAGAGCAAAAAAGTCTATTTCTATAAGCACTGACGGTAACTTTTCTATGTATTCAGCTTTTCACCTAATCATTTTAAGCATCATTGATTCATTTATGTCTCTTCATGTTTTACCCACAAATTGAATTAGTTATAAGTAAAATAATATAGCAGGTAATTAATAGTTATATAAAAGCTAATTAAACGTAGGTTGATATCATGAATAACTCATCCTAATCTTGTTTTGTTGTTAGTGGGTGGAAAAATTTGAATCATGGCTTACCTTTGAACACTCTGAAGAATCAAAAATATAGAAATGGTCCCTGGCACGTAATATCAGACCTTCATCATCAAGATTAATAGTGAACTATAAGTAGAAAAAATGAAAGTATTGCTGGAAAAATGATTAAAAAGTATTTTACTTGTGTTTGCAAATTCTAGGTGCGCCTAAATGCCACCAGGATTCAAGGGTCGATACAGTTTTAGGGCTTTTTTGTTCGGTTCGGTCATCGGACTGATCGGAGTCGGACGATGACGATTGCTATTTACATTTTCTTTTCTTTTTCGTCATACACTCCGCGGTCCGCGATTGAAATCTTCAAAAACAATCTCCCTTTCTCCCAGAGTTTTGCCAATAGTGTATAAATTTCAAATATAGTCTTGAGTGGATTTAGGAAAGCACTTTGCCATAAAAAAGCTATATTTATAAACATGCCTGCATTAAAAATGTTTGTGTGAATCAGCGAACTAACCTCAGATTGTAAAGCTCAAAGCCTCTGTTATCATAATTTAAAGTGAAAGGAGGTTATGAATCCACCAGACTTCTTTATACCTTATGGCTAGAATGTGCACTCTGACCAACTTTCTCTAACAAAACCCAGATTTTAGATGCCAAGACCCTGAAATATGCATCCCCATGTTAATCTTCATTAATTTCTTATTTTTCCGGTACATGATTTATTCATCTGATTCTTCATATTTATTATTAGAACTTGAAGAATTGAGTATTGTTTACATAAAAGGGTGATCAAATTTTAAAATATTTAAATGTTTTATGAAGTAAAACCTCAGGATTTACGATATTTTAACCTTCATTCCATTTCAAGTTGGAGAAGTAGTGCTTTTAAATGTCTAGCCTCATATGTGACTGTATTTTTTCCTCGATGAATTTGAACTTCTTCTAGTGGCTGCTCAATAACTGTTTTCACATGCTTTCCATAAATTTCACATTGCTCAAGAAATTGAATGCACTCCTTAAAATTTAATGGATTACTATAATAACATCATCAAACAAAATAATTTATTTCTACCTGGATGACAGAGTCTCTTACACTTATCATGTGCTTGGAAAGGTTTTCTATGAGTGACAAGAAGCACCTTTTAGCATAAAACCATGTGTCTGTGCCTAGCTTTTTGTTGAATGGCTCTAGAGACTTGATAACCCGAGAAATTCCAAACTCATAATTACCCTTTGCACAATACAAAGTCCCTAGAAATGTCAAGTTAAAGAGAAAATACCAAAACAGGGATCTACTTGCCAATTTTTTTCCAAAAAATGTTTTAACTTTTACCAATAACAAGATTGACGATGCACAGGTGAAACACCTTTTTCTCTGGATCTTCATATGCAAGTTGCTCCTCTTCCTGTGAAATATAAAAAAATCAAGACTTGAATGGCAATGTGAGAAAATTCAAAATAAACCTTTTCTATTTTTCTCATCAGTTCTTCTGCTTCCTCATTCTGGGACGTCATGATGTAAGACACACAAAGGTTGGCCAACACAATGGCCGAAACATTCAAAATA
>Ga0194133_10004450_pt1 | contig 18769 bp, 27 predicted proteins | sample TA2KigOf40mmetaG_FD_155448 | JGI IMG/M metagenome (GOLD analysis project Ga0194133, IMG submission 155448) | Freshwater microbial communities from Lake Tanganyika, Tanzania - TA2015055 Kigoma Offshore 40m | ecosystem: Environmental > Aquatic > Freshwater > Lake | place: Tanzania: Lake... | reverse complement strand
GCTTGTCAACAAGTAACTTTAGCTCAGCAAGATCAATGCCCGGGACCGGGATATGAGCACCCACTCTAAAAATTAATATACCAAGAGCCACAAAAAGCAGCCGATTGATTAACTCTTGGTATGGATTATTAGCCTTGGTGTTCACCTAGATGCCTCAAGAACTGAACCACCTGCAGCTTCAATGGCTTCTTTAGCACCTTTAGATACTCTAATCCCAGATAAAATCAACTTCTCTGAGACCTCACCAGAAGCAAAGACTTTGACAAACTTGGTCTGGGATGAAATCAACCCAGCAGCAAACAGCACTGCCAAATTAATTTCCTCAACCTCAGGAACCATCTTTTTAACTGCATTAATTTCACTTAATCGAAGGCATTTGGTGACTTGAGCAAGGCGTGAACTAAAGCCAACCTTTGGCAGTCGTATATATAACGGCATCTGTCCACCTTCAAAACCAACTCGGACTTTACCGCCTGATCTTGATTTTTGACCTTTATGACCACGTCCTGCGGTCTTTCCTCGTGTAAAGCCTCGACCTACCCTCAATTTTTTTGGCTTTGAACCTGCTGAAGGTTGCAAATGATTTAAATCCATAATTACTCCTCTACTCTTACCAAATGTGATACTTTATTGATAAGCCCACGGATACAGGGGGTATCCTGTCTTGTTACCTGGTGTCCAATCTTTTTAAGGCCTAAACCTTTAACGGATAATTTTTGATTTGGCTTGGCTTTACATGTGCTTCGCACCAAAGTAATCAAAAGATTATTTACTTTCTGCTTTTTCGCCACTTTCAACTCCTAATACTTCATTGACTGAAATCCCACGAATACGCGCGATATCTTTTGGACTTTTCATAGATTCCAATGCTTTCATTGTTGCTCTTGCCACATTTAATGCATTAGAGGATGAAGAAATACATTTGGACAACACATCGCGAACACCCAAGCACTCAAAGATAGCTCGCATTGCAGAGCCTGCAATTACTCCAGTACCCTCGGACGCTGGCTTCATGAATATCGTTGCTGAGCCAAACTTGACTTTTGCTTCATGCTGAATTGTTCCATTATTAAGTTGTACATGAATCATGTTCTTGGTCGCTGCATCCATCGCTTTTTGAATGGCCACCGGAACTTCAGAGTCCTTACCAGTACCAAAACCAACTTTAGACTGGCCATCACCAACAACGGCTGCACAGCGAAATGACATTGTACGACCACCATCTGTGGTTTTAGATACCCGATCCAAAACCAATACTTTATTGATTAATGTGTACTCTTGCCCTGTTGCTTGTTTGCTCATATTATACCTCTACCCCAGATTCTCTCATGGATTCAACAAAAGCAGCCACACGACCATGGTACCTATGCCCAGAGCGATCAAAAGCCACTGGCTCACTATCCAATGATAACTTCTTAATTAACTTAGCCATTTCAGCACCAACAAGCTTTGCAGCATCAGCATTACCTGTAATCTTAAGTTTGCTTCGAATTTCTTTTGTTAAAGTTGATACTCCACCAATAACAATGCCTTTTGGGTCACATATCTGGGCTCTAAAATGACGCGGTGTTTTTGTAATACAGATACTGTACACAGCCCTTCGGCGAATATTCGCCCTTACTTTTCTTTTTACTCTATCGCTCATGACTATGTCTTCCTCACTACCTTCGCAACAAATGGTACGCTTTTATCAAGAATACCCTTACCTTTAAACCTGCATAATTTACGCACACGAACCAAGTAATCCTTAAATGCGCCCAATGATTCTTTACAATGAGATTTAAGATTAATCTCTGTTTGAGATGGCATTTCAATAGTCACTGTATCGGGTATTTCACACTCCACATCATGTGAATAACCTAGACTTAAAACAATTTTTTTACCAACAATTTTAGCTTTATAGCCAGTGCCTTTAATAATCAGCTCCTTGGTAAAACCTTTATCAAGTCCTCGAATCATATTTGAAATGTGCGCACAAATTGTACCCAGTTGTGCCTTCACCGTTTTTTCTTCAGCAACATCAGATGCCTCAACTAAAATAGTTCTGGTATTACTATTAAAGCTAACCTTGACATCGGAATGTATATTTCTGCTCAATCGATGATTTCCCTTGCTGATGGTGATTTGTCCACCGTCAACTTTGACATCAATACCAGCTGGAACTGACATTGGTTTATTTGCTTTGCGTAACATAGCACAGCCCCTTATGAATAGATATAACAGTAAACTTCACCACCAACACCCTCTTTGCGAGCCTCTCGACATGAAAGAACACCCTTTGATGTGCTGATGATCGCAGTGCCAAGCCCACCCATTACACGCGGGATATCAGTATGCTTGACTGTCACCGTTCTTGAGCGCTTACTTATACGCTTGATATTACCTATGGCATATCTTCCATCAACACGTCTTAATGAAATCGTAATAGAAGGCTTTGATTCTGATAAATTTTCAGATTGATGGACTTTAAAACCATCAATATAACCACATCGTTGAAATACTTGTAAAATCGCTACTTTTTCTTTACTTAGCGGAATATTACCTACCTCTATGCGGTTTCTTGCTATCACATTCTTTATGCGACAGAACATATCTGCGATTGGATCTTGCATCGACATTTTTTATTCCTTACCAACTTGATTTAACTAGGCCTGGAAGACACATTCTGGTAAAGAAGTGTCTTAAGCAACAACGACAAAGACCAAATTTACGATACACTCCACGTGGTCTACCACATTGACCACAACGTCGAGTACGCCGAGTTGGACTTTCATCCACAGGTCTTTTTTGAAGATCAAACACCGCAGCCATAATTTCTTGAGGTGATGACTTTTTATTCTTAATAACTGAACGCAACTCATCGCGTTTTGTTGAGTTATATTTTGTGGCAAGTTTTCTCTCTCTTGCTATCATTTTTACAGTTGCCATACTATTCTCCCCTGAATGGAAATAACATTAATTTTAGTAACATCAAGGCCTCTTCATCAGTCTTTGCTGTAGTCACAACAGCAACATCAAGCCCACGAATCTTATCAACCAAATCGTACTTGATTCCAAGAAATACGATCTGTTCTTTAAATCCAAAATTATAATTTCCTTTCTTATCAAATGACTTTGGATTCAAACCCTGAAAATCCCTTACCCTTGGAAGACTGTAGTGAATCATTCGTTCAAGAAATTGGTACATTTTCTCACGACGAAGGGTAACTTTTACCCCAATTGGCCAGCCTGCACGGATCTTAAAACCTGCTTCACTGCGTCTTGAAAGAGTGACTTGTGGTTTTTGGCCTGCAATAATTTGCATCTCAGCCTCTGCTTTGGCTATCACCCCTTTATCATTAATCGCGTCGCCAAGGCCCATGTTTAAACCCACTGAAACCAGCTTTGGCACTTCATGAGGGTTTTTATACCCAAAATGCTTCATCAGCTCAGGAACAACTTTTTCTTGATAATGCTTTTTAAGAACTGTTGACATTATTTCGCCTCACCGTCTATCGTTTTACCTGTCTTTTTGTTCACACGAACACGACTTCCATCATCCAATGTTTTCACAGCCACACGCACTTTTTCCTTGGACTGTGTATCATATAGCGCCACATTTGAAATATCAATTGAACGCTCAACACTGCGATGACCACCTTTTTCACCGGTTTGAGGATTGGGTCGAATTGACTTATTTTTCACATTAATACCTTGAACAACAATTCTCCCAGAGTCCACACTTTGAACCACACCTGTTTTGCCTTTATCATTACCAGCAATGACAATCACGGTGTCGTTTTTTCTAATCTTTTGCACTGTCATCATAAACTCCTTACAAAACTTCAGCGGCCAATGACACAATTTTCATAAATGCTGCGCTACGAAGTTCACGAGCAACAGGACCAAAAATACGGGTACCGAGTGGTTGTTTTTGAGGGTTTAGCAATACGACCGCATTATCAGTGAACTTAATGGTTGAACCATCGTCTCGCTTAATTGCGGATTTGGTTCTTACAACCACTGCAAAACAAACTTCGCCCTTTTTAATTTTACCATTTGGGATCACATCTTGTACGGCAACCTTAATGACATCACCCACATATGCATATCTTCGTTTAGAGCCACCAAGCACCTTAATGCACCTGACCTCTCGACCACCGCTATTATCTGCTACAATGAGTTTGGTATAAGACTGAATCATAAATGCCTCTCACTAATCTCTATTTTTCTCAACAATGGATACCAGTTTCCAAGATTTTTCTTTAGAAATTGGTCGGCATTCTGCAATTGACACAGTATCACCAATACCACACTCATTATTTTCATCATGAATCTTCAAACGTGTCGTTTTGGTAATAATCTTACCAATCTTATGTTTTACACGACGAATAACAGCAACAACAGCTGACTTTTCCATTTTGTTGCTGATTACCACACCCTCGAGGGTTCTTGGCTTTTTGTTTTCAGTACTCATACTTCTTTCCTTTTCTCAGCTAACACAGTTTTTAACCGGGCGATCTCACGACGGATCAATGAAAATCTGTGAGTTTTAATGCCTGTATCAGCGCCCAATCTCATTCTTAAATTCAATAAATCTTGGCCCAATAGCAAAATTCGATGATGAATTTTTTTACTGTCCATCTCTCTAAACTGACTTGCTTTACTCATCATTTACCTCAGCTTGTTTTGCAATGTTTGGCTCAGCTTGTTTTGCAATGAACTTCACCCTAAATGGCAGCTTAGCAGCAGCCAACTTAAATGCCTCACGCGCGAGCTCTTCATCAACGCCATCAATTTCAAAAATGATAGTGCCTGGCTTAACCTCAAAGGCATAATACTCTACAGCACCCTTACCTTTACCTTGCCTAACTTCAAGTGGCTTTTTAGAAATTGGTTTATCTGGAAATACGCGAATCCAAATCTTCCCGCCTCTTTTAACGCAACGTGTAATTGCACGTCGAGCAGCCTCAATTTGACGCGCATTCAATCGTGAGCGACCAATTGATTGCAAACCAAAAGAACCAAAACAAATGGAGGGATTAACAACAATCCCACGATTTCGGCCCTTAAAGGCTTTTCTAAATTTCATTCTCTTTGGGGGTTGCAACATAATTAGGATTCCTTACTCGAATATACTTCACCTTTATAAATCCATACTTTAACGCCAATCACGCCGTATGTCGTATGGGCTTCAGCCACAGCATAGTCCACGTCGGAACGAAATGTATGCAAAGGAACTCTTCCATCTTTGACCATTTCACTTCTTGCAATTTCAGCACCACCCAAGCGACCACTGACTATGACTTTAATGCCTTTTGCACCGGCGCGCATGGTTGAAGAAACTGCTTTCTTCATGGCTCTTCTGAACATGACTCGACGCTCTAACTGAGAAGCAACTGCCTCTGCAACCAGTTTTGACACCAACAGGTCTTTCTTTTCTTCCTCAACTGTGACATGAACCGGTATGTTAACAATGTTGCTCAATTTACGTCTTAAAATCTCAGCATCGTTGCCTTTTTTACCAATGATCATCCCTGGTCGTGCACATGTAATTCGAACATGAGCATTTTGTGCAGGCCGCTCAATCTGAACATGAGAAATACCAGATTGCTTATAGGTGTCCTGAATAAATTTTCTAATTAGGATATCCGTGTGCACAAATCTCGAATAATCAGCACCTTTTGCAAACCAATTTGAGTATGCACTCTTATTGATACCTAATCGCAATGCGTTTGGATCGCTTTTTTGTCCCATATTCTACTCACTTTGCCTGATTGTCTGTTAATGTCACAACGATATGACACATTCTCTTAAGAATTCGGTTTGAGCGACCCTTAGCACGGGCTCTCATCCGCTTCATTGTTCTGCCCTCATCCACGCAAATAGCTTTGATCTTTAGATCGTCAACATCTAAATTGAAATTATTTTCAGCATTGGCAATCGCAGAATTCAATGTTTTTAAAACAAATAACGCGGCCTTCTTGTCTGAAAAAGTCAAAGCATCAATGGCATTTGCAATTGACATACTCCGAATCAAATCTGCAACCAGTCTTGCTTTTTGTGCAGATGAGCGAACATTAAGAGATTTTGCAATAATTTCTGTCATACTACTTTACCTTTATTTCTTGGACTTTCTGTCACCGGAATGCACAGGGACTTGTCTGGTTTCTGCAAATTCACCCAATCGGTGACCAATCATATTGTCAGTAATATAAACAGGAACATATTTATTGCCACAATGAACCAGGAAAGTCCAGCCCACCATTTTGGGAATAATATGGCAATCTCGATGATCGGTTTTTATGGCTTCGTTTGGCTTACCGTTTTTCATTTTGTCTAAAACGGCTTTTCGAACGTTTGGGCCTTTTCTTTTAGATCTACTCATAATGACTTACCTTTTTACCTTCTCTTTTGTGCTCTACGCTTAACAATCATTCCTGTTGTGCGTTTATTAGAGCGCGTCTTCTTACCTTTGGTGAGAAGTCCAGTAGGACTACATGGATGTCGCCCACCAGAAGTACGACCTTCACCACCACCATGCGGATGGTCAACAGGGTTCATCGCGACACCCCTTACTGTTGGACGTATGCCCCGATGACGTTTCACACCTGCTTTACCTAATTTCCTTAATCCATGCTGTGAATTTGACACAACACCGATTACCGCTCTGCAGCTTAGCAAAATTTTCCTGACTTCTCCAGACTTTAGACGAATTATTGCGTAATTTCCGTCTTTTCCTGCTAATGTTGCATTACCGCCTGCGGTTCTTGCGATTTGAGCGCCCTTACCAGGCTTCATTTCAATACAACAAATGGTACTACCCACAGGAATTGCGCTTATTGGCAGGCAGTTACCAGGCTTAATTTCAGAAGCAGGTCCTGAGCTGACGACATGACCTTCCCTAAGCCCTTCAGTGGCAATGATATAAGCCCATGCACCATTTTCATATGAAATTAATGCAATATGAGCTGTACGGTTAGGGTCATACTCAATTCGCTTAACCCGGCCCACTACTCCATCGTGCTCAACCCGTTTAAAATCGACTATTCGATAGCGCTGCTTGTGTCCACCGCCTTTGTGACGACAAGTGATCTCGCCAGAGCTATTTCTTCCATGAGAACGATTAATCATTACCACCAAAGGCTCAAAAGGGCCTTCTTTATGCAAATGATCGTGAACAATCGATACTTTATGTCTCACCCCAGGTGAAGTTGGTCTATGTTTTCTAATTGTCGCCATAATACTACTCACTAATCACACTAACAGGTTTATTAAAATCAATAAAATGACCTTTGTTTAAAACCACATAAGCTTTCTTAAAACCACTCACCGATCCTTTCTTACCACGAAACACCCGTGTTGTTGGCTTCTGAACCAGTGTTCTCACTTTCTTGACCTGAACAGAAAAAAATTGCTCAACAGCTTCTTTAATTTCAGGTTTGTGCGCATCAGATGCAACAATAAACGTGTATGTGGAAAAGCCCTCAGCGTTCACAGTTTTTTCTGTGGCATGTCTCTTTAAAAGAATATTTAATAGTCTTTGCTGATTCATGATAAGCGCTCCTCAATTTGTTTGATCGCTTCTTTAGTAAAAACCAATTTCTTGGATCGGTATAAACTGTATGGATCGATACCCAAAGCATCAAAAATCATCACAGTATGAATATTTCGAGAGGCCAAGAAAAACTCGACACTTAATTCATCCACTATATAAGTGGCTTGATCAAAACCATGCTCTGTTGAAAAGGCCAGAAATGTCTTGGTTTTATGATCGGCAAGCTCAAGCTTATCAACAATCTGAAGGTTCTCCTGACGAACAAATTCAGACAAAATACATCTCATTGCACTGCGGTACATTTTTTTATTCACTTTTTGACTAAAATTAGCCTGCCCAGTGAATGTCTTACCGCCTGAACGCCAAAGCGGGCTTCGCGAAGTACCAGCACGTGCACGGCCAGTCCCTTTTTGTCGATAAGGCTTAGCGCCGCCACCAGAAACATCTGAGCGACTTTTATTTTTCTTGGTCGCACAGCGAGCATTGTTCATATATGCAGTAATGACCTGATGAACCAAGCCCTCATTAAAAGGAGCACCAAATATTGCCTCATTTAATTTGACTTTTTCTGCTTTGATATCTTTTCTCAACGCAGTTTCTTGTATATACATTATGCCCCCCTTCTTTTCTTGGCATGTCTGACAACAACCAAACCGTTTTTAGGCCCAGGCACAGCGCCCTTTACCAATAAGCAGGAAAGATCTGTATCAATTGATACCACTTCTAGATTTTGTACAGTCACACGAACATTTCCCATCTGACCCGCCATTTTCTTACCTTTAAACACGCGACCTGGATCTTGGCATTGACCTGTTGAACCAGGTGCTCGATGAGATTTCGAGTTACCATGAGTTTCATATTGGCTATTAAAATTATGGCGCTTAATGGTACCAGCAAATCCATGACCTTTAGATGTTGCACAAACATCAACAAACCCGATGCCTTCAAACGCATCAACTCCAATTTGATCACCCACGCTGAATGACGGATTGTTTTCAAATCGGACTTCTCTGCTATGCTTACAAGCCTCTATACCTGCTTTTTGAAAATGACCCAATTTGGCTTTATTCGCCTTCCGGTCAAATTTCATTGATAATTGGGCAGCACAGTAGCCATCTACCTCCATTGTTTTAACCTGGGAGACATGATTCGGCTCGATGTGAATGACAGTTACAGGAACTAACTTTCCGTCTCTGTAAACATTTGTCATTCCTGCCTTGGTCCCAATTAACGTTACACTCATGGTATCACCTTACTCTATTTCATCTACACTGATTTGGACATTCACACCGGCTGCCAAATTCAATTTCATCAGCGCGTCAACGGTTGCAGGATCTGGCTGAATAATATCCACCAATCTACTGTGCGTGCGAATTTCGTACTGATCACGCGCATTCTTGTTGACATGTGGTGAAATCAAAATAGTAAAACGCTCTTTTTTCGTCGGCATCGGCACAGGGCCGTTTATTCTCGCGCCTGTACGTTTTGCAGTTTCAACTATCTCTCTTGTGGCTTTATCAATCAACTTGTGATCGTATGCCTTTAGAATGATGCGTATTCTCTCTTTTTCACCGTTACTTTGAACAGCCATATTATCCTCTCTTAATCAATATGTAAATGGTTTTACTCAACAATTTTAGCAACAACACCCGCACCAACAGTTCGACCACCCTCACGAATCGCAAATCGCAGTCCTTCTTGCATCGCAATCGGGCTTATCATGGTCACTACCATCTTCACGTTGTCTCCTGGCATTACCATCTCTACCCCAGCTGGCAACTCTACTGACCCTGTCACGTCTGTTGTTCTAAAATAAAATTGTGGTCTGTAACCATTAAAAAATGGTGTGTGTCTTCCGCCTTCTTCTTTCGATAGAATATACACCTCTGACTCAAACTTTGTATGTGGCGTAATTGTTCCTGGCTTGGCCAAAACTTGTCCTCGCTCCACATCTTCTCGCTTCAGTCCTCTTATCAATACACCTGCGTTATCCCCAGCTTGCGCATCTGGCAAACTCTTGCGGAACATCTCTACCCCTGTGCATGTGCTCTTCTGGGTCGGACGAATTCCTACAATCTCAACTTCATCACCCACCTTGATTCGACCTGTTTCAATCTTCCCTGTCACCACTGTTCCACGTCCTGATATCGAAAACACGTCTTCAATTGCCATTGAAAATGGACTATCCAATTCCCTCACAGGATTTGGAAAATACTCATCCAGCGCATTCAGTAAGTTCTGAATCGCACCTCTGCCAATCTCACTTGTATCGCCTTCCAATGCCTTTAATGCCGAACCTTGTATAATCGGTATCTCATCACCTGGAAACTCATACTCACTCAATAGCTCTCTAATCTCCATTTCCACCAATTCTATCAATTCAGGATCAGCCACTTGATCCACTTTGTTTAGAAAAACAATGATATTCTTAAGCCCCACTTGTCGTGCTAACAATATATGTTCACGTGTTTGTGGCATCGGACCATCTGCCGCTGATACCACCAATATCGCTCCATCCATTTGCGCTGCACCTGTAATCATGTTCTTAACATAATCAGCATGCCCAGGACAGTCCACGTGCGCATAATGACGCTTGGGTGTGTGATACTCCACATGCGATGTGTTGATCGTGATTCCACGCTCTCTCTCTTCTGGCGCTTTATCAATGTTTGAAAAATCAACTGCTGTATTTGTCGGATCTAAATCTGCTGCTACTTTTGTAATGGCTGCTGTTAACGTCGTCTTACCATGATCAACGTGCCCAATCGTTCCTGTGTTCATGTGGACTCGGCCACCTCTATTAAAATCTGCCATTTTTTACTCCTACTCAAATTATCGTTTCATTAACTCTGCTGCAATATTACTTGGGACTTCTGTATATTTCAAGAATTCCATTGTAAAGCTAGCTCGACCTTGGCTCATTGAGCGAAGATCTGTTGCATATCCAAACATCTCAGACAATGGCACTTCTGCAGCAATGATCTTACCCATCACCGCATCTTCCATCCCATTGATGATACCGCGTCTGCGATTTAGATCACCAACAACATCGCCCATGTAATCTTCTGGAGTTACTACCTCAACCTTCATGCTGGGTTCCAACATATAAGGCTGGGCTTTTTTCACACCCTCTTTTATTGCCATTGAGGCAGCAATTTTAAATGCAATTTCAGATGAGTCAACATCATGGAACGAACCATCAAATACTGTTACTTTAACACCTACCACTGGGTATCCAGCAATAACACCATTGCCGAGGGCCTCTTGGGCACCTTTATCAATCGCTGGTATATATTCTTTGGGAATAACGCCACCTACAATCTCACTGGCAAACTTATATGTGCTATTCTCATCATTCACATCCAGTGGCTCAAGTCTTATGCATACATGACCATATTGTCCGCGACCACCACTTTGCTTAATATATTTTGTCTCCTGCTCATGGGTCCCTTTAATCGATTCACGATATGAAACCTGTGGTTTACCGACATTGGCCTGAACATTGAATTCTTCCTCTAACCGAGAAATAATGATTTCAAGATGAAGTTCTCCCATACCTTTGATAATGGTTTCACCACTCTCCTCATCTGTTGAAACTCTAAATGACGGATCTTCTTTAGCAAGTTTGCCCAGTGCAACAGAAAGCTTTTCTTGATCAGCTTTTGTTTTTGGCTCAACCGCCACTGCAATAACAGGCTCTGGGAACTCCATCTTTTCTAGAGTAATCGGATGATTCTCATCACAAAGAGTTTCACCGGTGATAATGTTTTTTAGGCCGACACAGGCTGCAATATCCCCAGCAGATACTTCTTTAATCTCCTGACGGTTATTCGAATGCATCTGCAACAAACGACCCACACGCTCTTTTTTCCCCTTAATTGGGTTATAAACGGAGTCACCTGCTTTCAATGAACCAGAATACACTCGCACATAAGTCAATGTTCCCACAAATGGGTCAGTTGCGATCTTAAACGCCAGGGCACAAAAAGGCTCTGAGCTTTTAGCAGAGCGTGTAATCACATTCCCATCTTCATCTTCTCCTTTAACTGGAGGTACATCCAAAGGTGATGGCAAATATTCGATAACAGCATCTAATACTGCTTGAACGCCTTTATTTTTAAAGGCTGATCCACAGAACATTGGGAAAATTTCATTGCTGATGGTTTGCTTGCGAATACCTTCTTTGATTTGTTCTGTAGTCAAACTACCATTTTCCAAATACGCATCCATCATTTCTTCACTGGCCTCAGCTGCAGCCTCAATCAAGGCTGATCGATAACGCTCGCAATCTGCCAGCATATCTGCAGGAATATCTCGCTCTTCAAATGTAGTACCCTGATCATCTTCATTCCAGAAAATCGCCTTCATCTTAACAAGATCAACCACACCCTTATAGGTTTCTTCAGAACCAATTGGCAATTGCATCCTCACTGGGCGAGCACCCAACCGATTAACCACCTGGCCTACAACACGACTAAAATTCGCCCCTGCACGGTCCATCTTATTAACAAACCCAATACGAGGAACTCGATACTTGTTTGCCTGACGCCATACAGTTTCTGATTGAGGCTCAACCCCACCCACTGCACAAAAAACAACAACAGCACCATCAAGAACACGCAGTGATCGCTCAACTTCAATCGTGAAGTCAACGTGCCCGGGCGTGTCAATAATATTGATTCGATGCTGCTTAAATTGCTTGGCCATACCCGACCAATAGCAAGTCGTGGCTGCAGACTGGATAGTAATACCCCTCTCCTGCTCTTGTTTCATCCAATCCATAACAGCTGTACCATCGTGTACCTCACCGATTTTATGAGATACCCCTGTATAAAATAATACCCGCTCAGTTGTGGTTGTTTTACCTGCGTCTACATGAGCGGAAATACCGATATTTCGGTACAGTTCTAAGGGAGTGGACATATTAATTACCTTGCAGTTGAAAATACTCTGTTGGCCATAGCCATCTTAAAGGACTCTTCTTTCTTACGAAGCGCCCCACCACGTTTCTGGAGGATGTCAAGAAACTCATCTGCCAATTTACGAACCATTGTCCCAACACCTCTTTTACGGGCTGCTTCAACAATCCACTTATGGGATTTACTAATTCCTTCAGCCATCGGTACATCACGAGGGACTTGTAAATTCGCTCCTCCAATGCGCTGGGACTTCACCATAACCAGTGGACGCACCGCCTCTATAACCTCGTCAACCAAAGCCACTTTAAGCTGAAGCACATTGTTAGCATTCTTGTGAGCAACCATGTCTTCAGGCATTTCATAAGCAGAAGGCAAATGCTTAATCACATGATCAAGTGCTTTTTGAACAATATTCTCTGCTTTTCTTTTCTTACCGTGCATCATGACATTGTTAATGAGACGTTCTAAATTAGGCTTGACAACCTTGGCTGTTTTAATCCCTTTTCTTGGCATAATCGTACCTCTTATTTACCTGACTTTACTTTTGGGCGTTTGGCACCATACTTAGATCGACCTTGACGTCGCTTTTCAATGCCTGATGTATCCAGACGACCTCGAACAATATGATAGCGCACCCCTGGAAGGTCAGGAACCCTACCTCCACGAACCAATACCACGCTATGCTCTTGCAAATTATGCCCTTCACCACCAATATACGCCATGACTTCATAGCCAGAAGTTAAACGGACCTTAGCAACTTTCCTGTTTGCTGAGTTTGGTTTCTTTGGAGAAACAACTTTCACAACAATACACACACCTCTTCTAAAGGGGCTGCCCTTAAGAGCTCTTACCTTCGATTTTACCCGCTGCTGCCTGCGGGGCTTTCTTACTAATTGATTGATTGTTGGCATTATTTACTACCTCTGTTTTTCAAAGTCTCATGAGCGCTAATTTTAAGCATTTCACCGCATTTTGTCAATGACATAACGGAAATTAACCCCATTTTATACCTCCTCGATATTATGGTTTACAAGATCCTGCAAGTCATCAAGATCTGTCAACCCCAAAAGCCCTATATCATCATACCGAGTCTGATGAGATGATTTGGGTTGTTGCTGGTAACGTCTGTATCCTGTTCCTGCTGGTATTAAGCGTCCAACAATCACATTTTCTTTTAAACCTCTTAGTATGTCTCTTTTTCCAGTTACAGCACCCTCAGTTAACACACGAGTAGTTTCCTGGAATGAAGCAGCTGAAACCCAAGATTCAGTAGAAAGCGATGCTTTGGTAATACCTTGTAATATGGGCTCGATCTTCGCCCTGAGCTTACCTTCACTTTCATTGACCCCTTGATTTGCCTGTTGAACTTCATGCCGCTCAACTAACTCGCCACGAATCAATGATGTATCCCCACTGTCATTCACTTGACCTTTCTTGAGCATCTGCTTAATGATTACTTCGATGTGTTTATCATTGATTTTCACACCCTGTAACCGATAAACATCCTGCACTTCCTTAATGATGTATGCAGAAAGCTCGCCAGGTCCAAGTAATCTTAATATTGTATGTGGATCCATCGGACCATCTACTACAATTTCACCCTTCTCTATGGATTCACCCTCAAAAACTGAAATATTTCTCCATTTAGGAATCAGCTCTTCGTATACCTGTCCATCTGGGCCATTGATAATCAAGCGACGTTTATCCTTTGTTTCTTTACCAAACGAAATAACCCCACTGATTTCTGCTAAGATAGCAGCATCCTTCGGCTTCCTTGCTTCAAACAAATCAGCAACTCGTGGCAAGCCCCCTGTAATGTCTCGGGTCTTATAGCCTTCTTTTGGTATTCGAGCAATCGTATCACCTCGCCCAATCCTTGCACCAGTCTCAAGATGCGTGCTTGCACCCTCTGTCAATACATAGTTTGCTGGAACAGAGGTTCCTGGTAGATACAGGCTGTTGCCTTTACTATCTAGCAACCTGACTGTAGGCTTCAAATCACGCTGAATCGCGCGCTGATCATTATTTAAAACCACAATATTTGAAAGGCCTGTTAGTTCATCAATCTGCTTGCTGACAGTTAAACCCTCATGCATATCAACGAAATCAACAATACCATCAACCTCAGCAATAATCGGATGTGTATAAGGATCCCACTCAGCAATAATATCACCAATTTGAACCTCTTGGCCTTCTTTAATCATCAAGCTGGTTCCATAACCCAATTTATATCGCTCAACTTCCTGACCTGCTGCGTCAACAATGGCAAGAGAACCAGAGCGTGAAATTGTAATTAATTGACCTGACTTATGGTGCTCAACAACTTTGATGTTGTGGAACTTCACAAACCCCTGCGATTTACATTGAATGTTATTTTCAGCAGCAGCTCTAGATGCAGCACCACCAATGTGGAAAGTATTCATGGTTAACTGCGTACCTGGCTCACCAATTGACTGTGCGGCAATAATTCCAATAGCCTCACCCTCATTCACAATGTGTCCGCGGGCTAAATCAAGGCCATAACATTTAACACACACACCAAAGTCAGCTTGGCATGAAATAACTGTTCTTACCTCAACTGTATCGAAACCTCTTGTTTCAATCAAATCGATAACTGAGTGTGTTAGCAAAGTCCCTGCCTCAACCAATACATGGTCTCCATCATAGATATTTTTAGCAAGTGTTCGACCATAAATTCTTTCTCTGAGCGCCTCCACTACCTCACACCCTTCAATGTATGGAGATACTTTAAGCCCATCAGTTGAGCCGCAGTCCTGCTCGCTAACCACCAAGTCTTGTGCAACATCAACCAGCCTTCTGGTCAGATATCCAGAGTTAGCGGTTTTAAGTGCAGTATCCGCCAGCCCCTTACGCGCACCATGAGTCGATGTGAAAAACTCAAGATCATTCAATCCCTCGCGGAAATTATGCAAAATAGGGTGAGGAATAAAGGTTCCATCTGGCTTAGTCATTAGACCTCGCATACCAGAAAGCTGTCTAATCTGAGCAGCAGAGCCCCTGGCTCCTGAGTCACTCATCATATACACTGAATTAAAAGAGGGTTGTGTGATTTCATTTCCCTGTTGATCAACAACAGTTTCGTATGACAAACATTCCATCATAGCGTCAGAGACCTTGTCCTTGGCATGCATCCAAATGTCGATGATCTTATTATATCGCTCACCCTGAGTCAAAAGCCCAGACTGATATTGTTTCTCAAGCGTTTCTACCTCATCTTTAGCTGCATCAATAATGATATTCTTACTGTCTGGCACGATTAAGTCATCCAGGCAAATAGAAGTTCCGGATTGGGTTGAATATTTAAATCCGGTATACATCAATTTATCAGCAAATATGACTGACTTCTTAATACCCAACTCACGATAAGATAAATTAATGAGCTCAGAGATATCTTTTTTGATCAATACACGATTAATCACATCAAACGATAGCTCATTTGGCACAACATCCCACAAAAGTACACGCCCAACGGTTGTATCCACCATGCGCGTGCGGCAGCTTCCATCTTCTTTCAGTAGGTCTTTAATGCGAATCTTAATAGGCGCATGAATATCAACACAGCCTGCCTCATAGGCATGAGTCATCTCATAGACGCTTTCAAAGATCATACCACGACCTTTAGCTGATTTATTCTCTCTTGACAGATAATATACACCCAGGACAATATCTTGGTCAGGCACGATGATCGGGCTGCCATTGGCAGGTGATAATATGTTATTGGTTGACATCATCAAACAGCGTGCCTCAAGCTGTGCCTCAACAGTCAAGGGCACATGCACTGCCATCATATCACCATCAAAGTCAGCGTTATAAGCTGAGCACACCAATGGATGCAGTTGAATGGCCTTCCCCTCTACCAACACCACTTCAAATGCTTGAATACCAAGTCTATGCAGCGTAGGAGCACGATTCAAAAGAACAGGGTGTTCACGAATGACTTCAGCCAATACATCCCAAACAATAGCCTCTTCTTTCTCAACCATACGCTTTGCAGCCTTAATGGTAGTCGCCTCACCCAAGCGCTGCAAACGACCAAATATAAACGGCTTGAATAATTCCAATGCCATGCGCTTTGGAATTCCACATTGATGCAATTTGAGAGTCGGACCTACCACGATCACTGAACGACCAGAGTAGTCAACACGCTTACCCAACAAGTTTGCTCTGAATCGACCATGCTTACCTTTAACATTTTCAGACAATGATTTCAAAGGACGCTTGTTTGTACCCGTGATCACTCTGCCACGACGACCATTATCCAAAAGTGCATCAACTGCCTCTTGGAGCATTCTCTTTTCATTGCGAACGATGATTTCAGGAGCAGATAATTCAAGCAATCGAACCAACCGGTTATTTCTGTTAATCACCCGGCGGTACAGGTCGTTTAAATCAGAGGTTGCAAATCGACCGCCATCCAAAGGCACTAGCGGGCGTAAATCAGGAGGCAGTACCGGTAAAACCGTTAAAATCATATGCTCAGGCCGATTACCAGACTGAATAAATGACTCAATAATCTTTGCACGTTTGGATAAACGCTTTAACTTTGTTTCAGATGAGGTAGAGCGCATTTCTTCCTGAATTTTCTCAAGATCCAACGGCAAATCCATGTTCTCAAGCATGGTTTTGATGGCCTCAGCACCCATCATTGCCCGGAAAGACTCACCAAACTCTCCAACAGCTTCATAATACTGCTCTTCAGTCAGAATTTGACCTTTCTCAAGATCTGTCATGCCAGGGTCAATCACCACAAATGATTCAAAATAAAGTACTTTTTCAATGTCTTTTAAAGCCATATCCAGGACTAAACCAATGCGAGATGGCAATGATTTTAAAAACCAAATATGAGCAACTGGACAGGCCAGTTTAACATGCCCCATTCTTTCGCGACGAACTTTTGATAAGGTGACTTCCACACCACATTTTTCACAAACAACACCACGGTGTTTAAGTCGTCGATATTTACCACATAAACATTCATAGTCTTTGATAGGGCCGTAAATTTTGGCACAAAATAAGCCATCTTTTTCCGGTTTTAAAGTTCTATAATTCAAGGTCTCAGGACGTCTTACCTCACCACATGAATCCGCTAAAATGTTTTCAGGGGATTGAAGCTTCAGCCGTATTGAATTAAATTGACTGCTATCACCAAATTCAGTATTAGAAAAAATATCGTAACTCAACTTACTACTCCTCTGAATTATTCATCTTCCAGCACAACATCGATACCGAGAGCGCGAATTTCTTTTGTTAAAACCTTAAATGACTCAGGTATACCTGCGTTCATGGTATAATTACCATCCACGATGTTTTTATACATCCGGGTTCTTCCTGCAACATCATCAGACTTCACCGTCAACATTTCTTGTAATGTGTACGCAGCACCATAAGCTTGCAATGCCCATACTTCCATTTCTCCAAATCTTTGACCACCAAATTGGGCCTTACCACCCAAAGGCTGCTGTGTAACCAGACTATATGATCCAGTTGAACGTGCATGCATCTTGTCATCAACCAAATGGTTTAACTTCAAAATATACATGTAACCCACTGTTGTCTTACGATCGAAAGGACGTCCAGTGCGACCATCATACAACTGAGTCTGACCTGACTCTGGTAAATCGGCTACTTTAAGTAACTGCCTGACCAGATCTTCATGAGGTCCATCAAACACAGGGGCAGCACAGGGAACACCTTTGCCAAGTTGTTCAAATAGCACATCCTGCATCTTCTCATCATAATGATCAAAGTTATATGATTTTTGCGGTGCCAAATTATAAATGGTCTTTACATATTCAAGCGCTTCTTTTCGGCCCTGAGTTTGCAAAATACGGGTTAGTTTTTGCCCCATACCTTTTGCAGCCCATCCCAAATGAGTTTCTAGAATCTGCCCCACATTCATCCGAGAAGGCACACCCAGTGGATTTAAGATCACATCAACAGGGGTGCCATCTGCCATATATGGCATATCCTCTTCAGGCACAATAATTGAAATAACACCCTTGTTACCATGTCGACCAGCCAACTTATCACCGGGCTGAATCTTTCGCTTGCAAGCAACAAATACTTTCACAACTTTAATCACACCCGGTGAAAGATCATCACCCATCTCAATCTGTGAGCGTTTTAATTTAACTTTCTCTTCAAAGTCATTGGTGACTTCCTGGAATTTACGGTGATACTTTTCAATGGCCTCAGCAACAGCATCATCTTTTGATTCAGTCTGTAGCCAACTAATCAATGGGTGACTATCAAATAATGACTCAGTTACAGTCACTTTACCTTTTTCGCCCTT
>Ga0194133_10004446_pt1 | contig 18776 bp, 7 predicted proteins | sample TA2KigOf40mmetaG_FD_155448 | JGI IMG/M metagenome (GOLD analysis project Ga0194133, IMG submission 155448) | Freshwater microbial communities from Lake Tanganyika, Tanzania - TA2015055 Kigoma Offshore 40m | ecosystem: Environmental > Aquatic > Freshwater > Lake | place: Tanzania: Lake Tanganyika... | reverse complement strand
ATACCCTCTTGTGCGACCCATTCCCCCACTTAATTCACTACATAACTTTAAACTTAAATATCTCTACTTCTAGGCAAAATATCAAAAATATGGTCGTTAACTTTGGAGCCATCCATGTAAGGATTATGCATGCAAAATTTCAAGCCTCTAGCTTCAATGGTGTGGGAGGAGAATGAGGTGACAGGCAGAACGAAGGACAGACAACAATTCTTGCCGCGATCCATAATGGAATTTCTAACTCATCCCACACTTCGCTCGGGAGGGATTATATCAGAAAATACTACTCCCAAAATTTAACAATGGATAATTTAGATGACTGTTAGACTCAATCACAGTATTGGGAATGGTTGTAAAGTCTAATACATTGGTACAAGATTAATCTGTCCCTCAATTGATCATACGTTGACAATAAAAAAAGAGGTTGTTAACTAAGGTGCTAATAGTTCTTCCTTTTTCTAAAAAATTAATAAGGTACATAACTTGTCCAATTCACAAAATTGACTTTTAGACTCTTTAATAATGACCACTTCATTATTTCCTAATTTAACCTAAATAGGCTTGATTGATTCAATTCTATCAAAGGTCAAATTATTTTTTTCTTGATTGAACTTCTAATGATTAAATTTAAAACATAGAAACGTCTATAAAAATTGTTCAAAGATCATAAAATCTTGATTGGGTAACTGGAAAAAATTTCTGGCAGTAAAAAACCTTAAAAAATGATATTTCTGAATTTGACAACTTCACGTCAAAAAATCTAATTAGTTTTTGGCAAGGATTTTCAACTTTTTCTCATCAACTTTAAGAAACAATTTTTAAGCCCTTGTCAACAAAAAAACTAAACTTGACCCATTTCAGATGATTGGGTATCGGGTGTCAAAGACTACAGGGAAAAACTGGTCAGATTTGGCAGATGTTGACCAAAAACTTGGGTTAAATACTCTCTTGTAAATGTTGCAATCAAGACAATGAACAAATCTTAACCAGAGTTCCTATCAGAAAAACTTTTGAAAAATTCACATTCTTATTGAAGAAGCTGTGGATGGCTGAAATTATGGTAACTCACAACAGACATTGGCTGATGAACCCCAAGATGATACTGATCAACAAGGGGAATCAGGGTGGTCAAGTCGTTTCAAGCCATAATTCTATCCCAACAACCCGGGTTTGACTCCCGCCCAGGTAAAAAATACCACAAAAAATATCAATAACCACCTAGTGTGCCTTTAAAGACCGCGAGTTGCAAGACGTGCTTAAAAAAACCTCAATGCTGAATGGATGTATACAAAGACTTGAGAATAATGCTGAAAAAATGGGTGAATATGGCAACCCATGAGCAAGGAGTGGTTTTTCCCCTGGTTATATAGGTGCTAAGATATTCTTCAAAACCCTGGGTTTTTCACTCAAAGATGTTGGCTAAGATCTTAGAGTCCCTTGTCACATTCAACAGTATAAATGAGAGTTTAAATATATACACACTTTCAACTCTTTTTAAGTATTGTACAATGCATTAGTGTATAAACAAATGAGTCAATAAAAGTAATCTGGATCAGAATTATAATCAAACAAAAAATATCAATTTTACACCATATATAGATTAATGGTGTAACAGGAAAATATATAGACAAAAAAGTACATTTTATTGGTGTAAAGCAATACTTTGTTATATGATGAAGAACTGTGAAGGTCTTCTTCCACATTCTCTAAATAAGTGTAACGAAGTAAGACTTGACTTCACTGAGACTGTAATGATTCGATTTGTATTTTCACTTTTTTCCTTGTTCTAAAAATGTCCTTTAAAGTAAATTCAATTTTTAAGGAAGAATTGATTTTTCAAACACATCAAAATAAAATAGTTAAAAAAGTTATTGATTTCCTATCGTCAAATCAATGTTCAAGAGGCCTTTTTCAGTCATCTATGATCATTGAATTTTAACTTTTGGGAGTGTGGGGTTTGATCCCTGTTCTTAGAAATGAACTTACTCAGGATTTATCCTAATTAAAAATCTCAAATGATAAGCCAATTTGATGGTTGCACTAACACTTTAATTATTGAAATATTCAATCAGAATCAAGGCAGTTGGGCATTGTTGTAAAGTTAAAATAATCAGTTCTTTAAAATACCACAAGCTGTCTATCAATTAGCCCTTTAATAAACAAGCCTAAGAGCAAAAGGTTTTCAAAACCTGTTAGAGAACCATTGAAAAATTATAGTTGCCAGTTTCACCTTCTTTCTTTGGGAAAGTACAAACTATCTTGATGCATCCAATATGAAAAAATTGATTCTCTTTCAAAGATTTTGTTACATTTTGTAAGTTCAACCTTTTTGAAGACACAATCAAATGATAATAATGCTTTCAAAAATACCAAGAAGAAAATAAATTTCAAAGTTCAAAGATTCCAAAATGCACCTTGAACTTTCAATCATCAAAAAATTTCTTATTAAATTGTAAACTTCTTTTCTTTATAACCCTTGGCTTTTTCCTTGTTTTCAAAATAACTGAGCTTTTTAAATTGAGGGATGAGAGGGTTAATGTACGTTAGAGCAGAAGTGCATAGGGGTGTCAGGAGTAGATGGAAGGCAGGTAGGGATGATTGGGATTGGGGTACAACAAGGGTCCTCTATACTCTCCTGCACATCCTACAGATCACTTCACTTCCTAAAACTCAAATACCTCCCAATCCACTCTGCCACACTTCCTAATACATCCCCAATAAACCCTTTCCTTACTACTACCCTACATTTCACCTCCACTCCCTGCACCCTGTAATAACTCTTTGAAGCCCATCCCATTCCATCACACTCTTCTTAACTTATCTGGACCTTCCATACCTCGTTCCATCTCACTCTTTTTCACTCCCAGAACTCTACTAAACTTTTTCAAAGGGTTTTCAAGCTCACCTGCAGTCCCTCAAAGCCCCCTTTCTTACCCAAACTCCTCTGCACTCCTTAACACTTTTTTTCTATCCTCCATTCTACCATTTGGTCCTCTCCTCGCCTTTGCATTACCCCTAATAAAATTTCTCTTTATTGAACCTCTCCTGTTTTGGTCACTCTGCTAATTTCTAGTCAAAACTCTTTTGTGTCTAAATGGTTTTATTTGTCTTTTTGACAAATGATCCTAAAAAGTTCAGCACTTTTCTATGCTCATTACACATTGAAAATGATGATTTCTTTGAAACACTTATTATTTTTCACTTAATCAAATGAATGAGGGTGTTGATTAAGTTCAGTCATAACTTGGATGATATAATAACTAATTTCAATTTTCTAGAGATTTTTCGTGGGTAGTTGTTGAAGAAAGGTAAGCTTTTTTCTTAGATAAATAATATTATGAGATATTTCTCCCCAAATTACAAGCTCTATTAATATATCTTTGGTGAAAGAATTTTTGCTTCATTACATTAAATAAGGCTGGAGTGATGTAAAAACATAACACTCAAAATTTGAGCATGGAAAAGAAAGTCTGAAGTATTCAAAAACCACAAATAATTCAAATGAGTGTATCAAAATTTGAGGGTATGGGGGAAAAGAATTTCTAAAGATTTTCAGGAAAGGGGGAAAATATTTGACCTCTTTCTCGAAAAGTCATTCAAAGAAAAGTGTCAAAATAATTAACAAAAGAAGTAAGATGATATTTATCAGTCTTTCTTGAAAATATGCTGAACCATAAAGTAATGGTCACTTGTTCAGTTTCAAAGTTATGTGATTTAACAAATGGAGATGAAGAAGTAATCTCAGATGGTGAAAAATCAAGTTGCTCAGAAAAAATTTATTGCTCTGCTTTTTACACTCCAAATTTAATGTTGAAACTAATCTGAAAAATATGGCTGTTTAAAGTAGCTGAATGTACCCTACTGAATATTTTCTGTCTTCATTAGTTACGTTTCAACGTCATTTAAAGACAGTTATTCGATGGATTTGAACCCCTTTTTTGCATCAGGTTTCAAAACATGCTTTAGTTGTTCAAACTATGAAAATTACAGTGCACTTTTCCTTCAAGAATTTGCTGCTTGATGAAAGAAAATAAATGAAACATTCTTTCAAGTTCTTTTTGGAATTGTCAGTTTGGCCATCAGGTTTTGATAGTTTTTTTCAATAAAAATTCAGGTTTCTCTCATCATTTTTTGCATTTCATAAGATGAAAACAAAGGCCTTGTCTTTGATCTGGCTCAAGTGAACTTTTGCCTGTGGGATGGATTATTTTGTGTAAAAATGCATTTAAAAGTACAATTAGATCTAGACTACTGATTGTAATCTCTTGTTGAGTTGGCAAATGTCAAAGGTTTTGACTCTGCAGAAAACACTCCAACTACATTAAGCTAAAAAAAATCAAATCAGCTGTCACCAAATAACTTTCTGCTGAGAATCCTACTCAAACAATGTTTGGGGAAGATAAAAATAATAAAAGCTTGGACAATTAGATTTCGACTGATGATTTTCTTCTCTTGATGAGTTGGCAATCTGGAGTCAAAGGTTTTGTCATAGAAAAAAAACTTTTCAACTTCATTAGAGTAAAAAATCAAATCAACTCCCTTCAAATAACTTTTTGTTGGGTACCTGACTCGACCAATGTTCGATCACAATAATGATTATAATCTTGAAAAATTGTAGACTCAAGCTTTATTTGTCCTCTTAAGGAGTCACTACTAGGTTTTACTCTGGACGAAAAGTTACATGATTTTATTAGCTATCAGTGTAGGGAGAGAAATTATATTGTTTTTTGGATGTTATGAAGATTGACCGAATCATGATTTGTCATAAAGTAACATTTTTTACCAAAAACACGATTCATTTAATCAAAATAGGCTCAAATATTCAGGCCTAATTGGGGCAAAATTGTTTTATTGCTAACCTTACATGACCTTCTGGGCCTAATCTTGCGGAGGGTCCACAGGGTTAGCCCCCAGAAGGCTAAGTTAGGTAAGGACTAAACTTTCCCTGACCTGTGGACTGTAGTGATGGGTCCGGGTCAAAAATTTTTGACCCGGGTCGGGTCGAGTCAGCCATTCATGGTTTGGGTTTGAATTTGGAAAATTTCCCCTTAAAATATCAAATTTTTCAATTTTTTTCCCTTCGGATCAAAAAAAATATCTTTGGGTCAGGTCAAGAAGTACCTGGGTCAAAGGCGGGTCAGCCTCTTATTTACTGCCATTCAAAAGTAAGCTCGGGTCAGGTCTGGTCGGGCCAGGGCCCATCTCTACTGTGGAGTCAGGCTCAGATGATAAGCTCTGCAGGTTTATGCCCAGAAATCCAGTCCTATTTTGACAAATTGTGATTCGGTCAAAAGTTAATTTAACAAATTATGAATTTGACGTATCGTAAATTTGGTCAAAGGTTAATTTAACGAATTGTGATTTGGTCAATCTTCTTAATACCGTTTCCTGTTCTATTCTATGGGTTCCTATTTACTGTATCACGAAACCCTCCTCTTTCTTCTTTTGAGGGCTCTCACGCTACAACCCTTATAACCCTTGTATTTTCTGCATTGACAAGGCTGACATTGTAATTGTAATGTTTATATTTGTGCTTTTGTTAAGAAATTAAAATCATTACAAACACAAATGACTTTTGTTTTTGGTGCACTTGCATGTGATATAAAATCCAATCATCTTAAAAAACTATACTTATGACCTTCTCTGTACCACCTGATGTGAAAGTATTTTGCATTGAATCTCATTTCATTTTTATGTTAACTGTCATTTTCTACTATATGTTGATGCAGTCAAACTGAATAATCAAGTAATTATTGAAATGATATGAAAGGCTCAGCCTTACATGTAAAAACTGGTAGGGAGGGGGTTGGTTGGATGGCCATTACAAATAGTGTTTGTTCACTTGTTGCGTGATGAAATCCCTTGTGAAATTCCAAAAACTTTTGGAAAATCTGTCTGAATTTCTACCATCTCACATCAAGGGTTGTTTTTCTTTTACATTTTGTCTAACGGGAATGTTTATTTTCTCCAGTAATAAGTATGGAATAAAAATAATTTAGAAGTCATGTTGGATGTTTATACGATTCAAATTCTTCACCCCTTCATATAAGAATCCTTTTCTGGATCACAGCCAGAACCTTTCAATGTGAAATTGCCTTTTTTACTTATTTCAGACCAACTGGAGATAACTTTGTCTTTAAGATTTTGGCATCAAAACCTAAAGATTTAAAGAGAGAAAAATACAGAGAAAGTCTTTTGAAATGGAATGGACAAATCATCAATATTTATCATTTTTTAAACTTGTGTTTGATAAAACAAAAATATTCAATTTGTGTAATTTAAATCACCATTTGGACTTTAAAAAAAGGGGGATTTTTATTTTTTACTGTCACAGGATCTTTGAAAAAATTATAGATTTGGAATTGAAAATGAAATTCCTGCCATTTAGACAAAAAAATAATCAAGGGGATAGATTTGAAATTCGAAAACTAAAATAATGTTTATTTGCTAAAAAGTCTTAATTTACACTAGAAAAATTTCCAAACAGCAAAAAACAAGTTGAAAAGAAATAAGTTTCACACTAAAGTGAAAAGACCCGACCCTGTGCATTTAGATGACGTGATAAAAGCCATTTTGTCAGTTGGTATTTGTAGTCAACATGAAGACAAAAAAATAATTTCAAGTCTAACTGAGACGATAAGAACCTATTTTTCCAGATTATCAATTCAATGCAGTTGCCTAAAGTCCAAAAACTTGAATGCCAGCAGATTAAAAGTAATCAAAAAGCTTAAGGATAAGCAAAGTTTGACATTTTTATGCAAGAAAACTAATGGTTTTTTTCCTAACAAGGATGTTTTTGTTTCTTTTGTCAACAAATAAAAAAGAAAAGAAAACTTTGTCAATTTAAAGTCAAAGGTGTGAAAAAAGCATTGAATGTCTCTTCCTAGGAAACAAAATTGTTAAAATACATTTTAGACACTTTGAGAAAATGTTTTTTCCAATGCAGAAACTTACATAAGTTTCTTACATCTTTCTTTCAAAAAAAAGTAGTTGCTTGTTTTCTCAAGTATTACTGAATTTTATAATAATATAATGACAATCTTGTGCAGTAAAGGCTCTTCCAATGTTAGTGCTCGATCAACACCTTTATAAGAGACCCGCCATAGAAGTAAATGGTCACTGAAGGTTACTTATACCCTGATTGAAGGTGCTTTGTTGATTTTTTTGCAATTCTTGGTTGAAAAATTGCTGGCTTGGGCTGGGGATTGAACCGACAAATAGCAAGATGAGAAAGCAAAGTTTGAGAATTGTCTCCAATCCTTCAACAGACCTGACCTCAATGGGGTCTTGGATCTTTCGCCTAATCAAATTGGCCAACCATGCAAGTTCGCCTAATCAAGTTGGCCAACTATGAACTAACATCCAAACCCCGACTCCAGAGCCCTATTGGTTAAAAGGGGGAAACATGCCCTGCAGGGTCAGGAAGTGGGAAACATGCTTTGAGGTAGGGGTTGGTTGGATCAGGTTAGGTTAGGTTAGGTTAGGTTAGGTTATAGGTAAGGTTGAGTTAGGTTAGGTCAGGTCAGCTTAGGTTAGGGTTGTTCGACAAGTTCATAGTTCAACGAGTATGTAGTTTGTAGTTGGCAAACTTGCATTGTCGGCGAACTTGCATTAGGCGAACTTGGCTAGACAAGCTGGTAATGGCGAACTTGTGTTTGGCAAAAGATCATAGTATCACCTCGATGATGACCAGATCAGAATCATGATGAAGAAGGCCTTCTTTGCTTACAATGATTGATATTCATTATTAATATGTGAATACAAGGAACTGAATTAAAAGCTATTCTATAAAGTAGAAGAATTAGGTTCATAGTTTGTTGACCTGATGACCTATCTAAGTGTTACCTTCAAGGATCTTTTTTTAAAAATAACTGTAAAAACAATTGAATCTTGAAGCAAAAGGAAGTCATTTACTTTGTCAGCTCCTTAAAAATAAATCACTTTGGTAATTTCCCAACCCAAAATTGTCTATGATAGTTTTTTCCTTAGTTTTTGTATCAAATCAATTCTTTATATTTTTATTGAACCAAAGATTTAGCTATTATTTGATTAAAGTTGCAGTTTCATGAAAAGCTTTCAGTGAGGGTACTTTATTTCTTTGTTAATGTTTGGAATCGTGACATAATAAAACTACCCATTGTTTACCTTGTTAAAGTGAAACTTCTTTACAAAATCTTAAGGTATTTCACCTGGAATTGATCTTCACTGACAGATAATGAAAAAAAATATGGTCAACATAAGTTGTCCAATTGCTCAAAAGAATCCTTATAGTTTGGAATTTATACCAGATTCCAATGCCAAGTAAATAATAAAGATGAATAACAATGTGCTTCTTTGAATTTCCCTAACTTCTTTTGCTTGTTTATCTATGGCCGATTTCAATCAATCGACCCATTCATTTCACATTTCCAAGAGATACTTATTGTCAACCCTAACTTCCAAGCATCATTGGGTTTCAATTACTCTTCATGGAATGAAGAAACACTTTATCTAATCTTGAATTTTATTCGTTTGTCCAGGTATATAGAAGGCTCAAGAGCCACTTAAGATTGACAGACTTTTAAGATAACTAAGAAGTGGTTGATTGTAAGTATTTCACCCAAATCTTGAGTATTTAAATTGGAAAATTTCTCATTTTAGGTTCTCAGTGAGACTCAAGAAAACAGAGGCAGAAGAGTGGAAACAACTTCTTATCTTTCTTAGATAAGGGGGTCTATGGCTTTGTTCAAACAACCTAATAGCTTTATTCCAAAACAAATTTTGACATTTACTAATTTAAAAGCACTTGGCATTTATCTCCACCCAGTTTTAAGCTGGGACTGGCAAGCTGAACATGCCATATCTAAAGCTAAAAAATTGGCATCAGCATTTAAATTCTTAAGGAAATATTTTTATGAGAAGAAATTCTTTAAGATCCCACCAGCTAATTATTATCGAACTGTTTTTTATGCTTGTACAGTCTGGTTTGAAAAAATGAAAATTAAATTCAAAATGAAAATGCAAACCATCCATTTCAGAACACTTAGAGTTACCAAGCCCAAACTACTAAAAAGAGCTAACAAGGGGAGATCTCCTCATGAGTTGTAAAAGAGCAACACCGATACAGTGTGTAAATTTCTTGACTGCCTTAAAGATAATCAAGATATTGAGTGATAAGCAATCCACATCTCTGTAAATAGGCCTAATTGGCCTAGCTTTCTTCTTCAACGGCACCAAGAAGAAGGCAGGAAAACAACGTCTTCAGAATTACATTATTGCTGATGAAAAGTATTGCAATACCATGGCACATGAACAATCTTAACAATGATGAGATTAGAATCGAAATGAAAAAGACTTTGTGAACATTTGACCCTATTCGTCTGACAAGTTACTTCATTTTGTCAATATACAAATTTTAAGAGGCAACATTGATAGAAAATTTTTCAAGAACTTTTATAAAGGCAGTGGACTTTATTGTTGCAACATCAGCATATAATGATTTCTTAATAAAAGCTTTCTTTGATTGATTGACAGCTTTTTGTTAAGGAACTGATTATTCTAACACTTACTGGTCTTGACTTTACAAGAATTACTGTCACTGAAAGTTGTGTTTTGAAGTCACTTGGTTGTATTTTTTTAATAATTAAGAGTCAAAGATCAAGAGACAATTAATTTTTAATCAAGTCTCTGCACAACAATCAATCCTGACTGAGATAATCATCTACTGGAAATGATTAATTAAGGCAAATCCAGGGGTCAAAGATTTTGCCTACCCAGTTCTCAGTCAGATGCTCTAGACATTAGGCCAAAGCAACCCCATCTATTCAACTACCCTTCATTTTGAGCTTTGGAGCAACTATCAGTTTGAAATGTCACTTCTTACTTCAAATTAGCAGGAACAAAATACAAAAAGTTTAATGGTTGACTTGGTTTTTTTGCACAAAAACTGTTCATTCGTATCATAATGGGATGCAAGAATCTTTCAAGAGGGTTATTTGTTCGACATGTCTTGCAAAGATTTCTAATTTGACCAAAAAAGGAATTCATAAATCACTTGAAGAGAAGGGAGAAAACATTTTTTTCCAAATCCTTTCTTACAACAATTCAATGACTAATTAAAATATCAAAGATTCGAGTTGCTTTTCCAACAACGTTTCTTTTTTGATTCATCTTTATTTTTATCTCAAGAGAAATAGATTGACTGCTTATTATGACAGAAAAATATGGACTCATTTTACTGCAATGCAGTTATCAGACATCAATAGAGGAGAGAGGCTTATTCATTGATCAAACACAACTTATAGACATGAAACATACTTAATGTTGCATTATTTTAGAGGTCTGCTTTGGTGAATCTTATATTCCCTGACCTTATTTTGTACATCATTGAGTGAATTTATTACAAAGAAATTGTAGTTTTTTGATGAAATAATCCAAAGATTATGGTTCAATTTCATGTACCATTTGGTACAAATGAAGTTGTTGCATGATTATTTCTTGGTAGAAAATATAAGGGGAAATCGTGAAGTCTTACATCAATTTGTTACATTTCTAGGTTCAAATATCATCTTCCAATTAGTAATGAAAAGCATGATTTGAAAAAAAGCTAGTTTTTTGTGTCTCAGCGATTAGTGATAGATATCTTGGAACCCTCAGTAAAAGTTCTTTTGATTCCAGAAAGGAATCAAGTAGGAACTGCATGTAAATGTACTATTCACAAAGGCAAATATTACATCTTTATCTTTAAAGTGTGGGTAGATCAAAATGAGTTTATTCAACTATTGATCAATTGCCAACCGATTATAATAAACTGCTGATGTAAAATCTGTGTTGACCAAACTTTAAGGAAATTTTACTTTGATGATTGAGTTTTTTTGGCTTCACACTAATAGACTAGCAGTGCCCTGGTGCATCTGTTTAGGAAATGATATTATCAAGTAATCTGCACAACAATCAACCTTGACTGAGACAATCACCTTGATAGCTGATAGGTGATTCATTAGGCTTATTCTGATAAAAAATATTTTGCAACCTTGGCTCCTTTAACTCCTGGAAAAATGTGCCACAAGAATCAGGCCAAGCACGTAATTAAATGTTTGTCTGGCAAGATTAAAATCAAATTTTTGGCTGCAGTTTAGACAAGTAATAGTCTCATAGAATTTTACATTTTGGACATTATCTAATAATTTGCTTGGCACAAATTTAGTAGATGAGCTGAAAAATAAAGTGATAAATATAAAGAGAGCTTGTGTTAAGAACTGATTATTCGAACAACAAATCAAATGAATTTGGATAATGTTGACTATACAACAGTTCATTTTTGACCGAAAGTTGTGTCTTTTAGTCATTTGATTTTCAATTGATAAATGTGAATAAATGAGTATAAGAGATAATTCTAATCAAGTCTCTGTACAACAATCAATCCATCTTAATGAAATGATTAACTTAAGCAAATCCAGGGGTAAAAGATTTAGCCCAGGCCAGGGATCGAACCCTGTACCTCCCAGTTCTCAGCCAGTTGACATAGCAATGAGCTGCAATGACCCCTATTGAGGCCTTTACCTGCAACATTAATCCTCCAAGAGCACTATGAAGGAATGGTCAAGTAAAATCTTGTATATGCAAACTATCTGGCTGTTGGCGAGGTCCTATCCCGACCGAAAATAAGGTCACCCTTTTTTTTGAAAAAGAGAGATTTCATGTGCCAAACTTAAAAAGGGTGACTTTTAGTCACTATTACTGCAATAAGACACACAAACACGTCAAATGAGGGTTAAAATCAATAATCAGAAATCATTTGCATAAAAGGCCCTCCAACAGCCATCTTAGATTCTATAAAATAAATTTTGATATACTAGTTTAAGGGTTAGGGTTAGAGGATCAAGAAAAATTTAAATGCATTAATCTAGTCCAACTAAATAGTTTTTTAGTTATATTGTTTGTAAGAAGCTTTTGCAGTGGGCATAAAGAGCTACCCCTGACGGGTTGAGAGTCCTAAAATATCCCCTAAAAGGAACCCTGACAAACATGTTTATGTTTCAAAAATTTTAGTGCAATGGAAAAACTAACTCTCCACTCGCTTCGCGTGCTGAGGATAAACTATTTTCTTAGAATTTAGTACCTTGTGTAAATCAAAATGTCAATCAATCAATCAAATTTATGATGAAAATCTAGAAACCTTAAAAGTCATTTTTTATGAAATTGCATTTTTTTGATAGGTTTAGAAAAGAAATGAAAACTCCTCTATTGATAAGCCATAAAAGTTGTCATAAAAACATCCTTTTGATATTTGAATTTGTTTTTGATTCGTAAGACTTTTTGATGTCAAGGAATTAATATAAAAACACTTTGTTAATTGAGAAAAATAACAAGGTATTAGGATAAATGCACTTTGTGAATTAAGAAAAATAACAAGATATGGGTAGATAAACTTTATGAAAGGTCACACATATCTCCAAAGCAAAATTGTCCATCAAAACATCTTTGATCAAATGTTAATTTGAAAAAAATATCTCAATTAAAAAGCCTTAATGTTGATTAGAAACTCCAAAGAAATAAATGTTTACCTTCATGATGATGATTCAGTAAAGATGTTGACCTTTTTTGCTTACAAAAAAAATAACCAAGTATATTTATTACCTTTTCTCCAAGGAATGTCAATTACATTATTTTCTCATTACCTTGACCGTATATACATTCAAAATGTGTGGGTTTTTTTCTTCAATTGTGTATAAATTATGGCGAAACTTTCATTTTTCTCAACTAAAGATAAATTTCATCACTCTGTTTTTTTTTGCTCAAATTATCACAATAATTTTGTTAACCTCTCAATTCAGTTCAAATATCAGCATGACAAGCTTCTTTTCTTGGTAGGGAATTTAAAAGTGTTTTTTTTACAGCTTAGTCATCAAAAAGAAAGTATTTTTAGTAGTTAGTTGATAATAATTTTCAAAACTTTTATGAAATCTATTTTGCACTTTGGTGTGAATAAATCTCTTTGGTTGAGCAAAGTTCATTAAAGATGGTATTTTTTTGGTTTGTAAGAAAAAGTGAAAATCTTCTCAAATTTGCTTGGTTATGTTAGTAATGAGAAAATCTTATTTGATAAATCATTTTGACAACACAACTTCCTTTTTACAGCTATCTTGCGTCATTTTATTGTCTTTGAGAAGAGGCAATGTTGCGTAAGTTGTTTGATTCGATTTTTTAACCATCATCTTTATTTGCATGTCATTTTCATGGCCAAAGAGGAGGAAATCCTTATGACCAGGGCACATTTTCTTATTCTTGTCTTCACAATGAATCAAAATTTAAAATGACAAATGATGCAAGAAAGTTTTTCTTTTCATACAAAACCAGGAGGAAGGGAGGACAAAAAAAGTCTTACTTTGATGACACTAATTTTAATAATTTGACTCTTTTTTTATGCAGATACTGCTCATCTTTAGTGCACAGTAAAATCCCCAACAAGAGTTTTCATGAAAGATGATAAAGGAAAGTTTATTGTGAAAATAATACAAAATCAAACTTTTACAACCTTCGTCATCTAAAGAAACTCTTTTACTAACAATAAAACTTAATTCCCTGTGACTAAATCAACATTTTCTATGCTTTATTAAGATAATTTTGTCGTGACAATATCAATTAACCTTGGATCCCTTTTCTTCACCATCAGGGCGTAGAGAAATTTTCAAAGGTATAACTTTGCAAAGCCATATTGGGAGATAGCAAATTGCTGGGCTTCCGGTTGGCTAAAGCCCATTTTTTCCACTTTCAACACTTGAGTTTGAAGGTGTTTTGCAATTTTAGAACTTTGCATAAAATTTAAAGTTTGCAAATCCTACTGTCTCGCTTTCCAACCAATTTTATGAAGACTTTTTTTGATACCAAACTTCTGCATTTTCATCTTATAAATAGCCATTTGAGTAAAAGTAAAACATCAAAGTTCTTGTATGAACCTTTTCTTCATTAAAAGTTCAGAGAGAATCTTTCCAGTTTACACATGATCTTGCCAAATCGATTGATTGCAATGTTTGGAGGGTTTTCGCTTAGGGGTCTTGAATGCAATTTAATTTTCTCAGGCATCACACAATTAGAAATCACCTCCTTTGTCTTGCAAAAATCTATTTCCAATCACTTTATTTTGACCACAATGTGAAAATCTGACGCCTCATGTTATGACTGATACAATTACACAGTTTTTGTTGCATTCAGAACAATAATTATATTGGCTTTAAGGTTGGATAAATCGATCAATTATGACTTACATCTGACAAACGATTGAGATTTGCTCAAAGGATTTTTTTTATTTGTCATCAAGTGTTGAATTCATGAAGCCAACATAATTGGATTCTCATTGGTCTCAATAGAAGAAAATGCACTTATCGAATAGCCCCCCTCTGAGCTATTCATTTCAAAAGACAAAACTGTTTTTTTTCTTTAACTTTAACATGTTTTTTTGAGAAATCATCTATGCAATGATTTTCAAATGGATTAAAACTTATCATTACAGATAAAATGGCAAAGAAGAGAGCCTCAATTCTAATTTTCCTCATTGAAATAATTTTGAAAACAAGCTTTGACAGGATCAAAGGAAATTTTTTTGAGAAAACTTGGTAATATTTTTCTTTGAATTCAATTTTGAAAATAAACGATTTCTTTTGAAATTTATTGGAACTCTTTATTTTGAGGCAACTTTGATTTGTACAATGATAATTCTAGAAAGAAGGAAATTTTGCTTACTGTAAGTTTTTGTCATTTTTCAAATTCAATGAGAAATTATCAAGAACTTTCTTACATGCTGAAAAATGAAAAAAATTCTCAGTTTCACTTGTTTTATCAATTGTAGGCTGCAGTTGGGTAACCCTACAAAGGGGTTACAACAACTGGTTTATTTTAAGAAATCAGGCTTCCCAATCATGCCACCAATTTATAAAATTTCATAATATCAATTACATTTCTTGTTGATTAGTGATTAATTAGATGAAAGCACGTGATAAACACCTTTAAATGAATCCTTATGAAATTTTATTCTGATTGAGATGGCTGATGTCTTTTCCAGCCAAGGTGAAACCTGAGGGGATCAAATCTCAAATCTCTATATAACTAATTAATTGGCCAGTTGCAGCCCTTACTGTTAGGCCTGAGTATACTTGTGGGAAAATACCAGTTTTTATTTATCAATCTTGTTCATTTTGCTGATAATCCTATAAAGGTAATCTGAGAAATTTTTTTGTGCATAAAAGAAAAAAAGTACTGAAGTTTAACTTTGTTACAAGTTTTTTTTTTCTGCCTATCATCTTCAGTATCAGTTACTTTGTAAGCCCCTTTTTTTCGAAACTGAAAACCTTGAAAATGAATGATTAGAAATAGTAATGAAGTTACCTCTCCGCTGATTGTCAAACTCAAAAACTTTCGAAATAAGCTACAAAAGAAGTGGTCAAAAGATAAAACTGCCATGAACTGGGTTAATTTAATTAGGGCATCTAGGAATCTTAGGAAGGAAGTAAACAAATTAAGAACTAAATTGCTCAAAGGAAAAATGAATAAGGGTACAAAAGAGTTTTGGATGGGAGTAAAAAGCCTTATGGGTGTCTCGACAAACAATTTAGATAAACTGATGCTAGATGGGTCTGAAACAGACGATAAACAAATAATTGCTAATGCCTTCATAAAGGAATTCACTGGAAAAGTTAATTATCATCTAGATGACTATGTTGCAACAAAAAATGTCTGGCCTTGTGATTCATTCGAAGAAATTAGTTCATTAGAGGTTAGAAAAGCGATACTTAGATTGTCAAACAAAAAAAGTTGGGGAATGGATAACATACCATGTTTCTTAGTAAGAAAATGGTCATCAGTGTTAGAACCATTCTTGGTAAAACTCTTTAATCTTATAATCTCAAAAAATCAGGTACCACCGACCTGGAAAATTGCAAGAATTATCCCCGTCTTTAAAAAAGGTGCATCTACTGACATTAAAAATTACCGACCAGTTTCTAACTTGAGTGCGATTGCTAAAGTTTTTGAGATCTGTATTCTGAGTAGATTTGAACGACTAGATTTTGACAATATTATGAGTCCCTACCAACACGGATTTAGAAAGCTTCACAGCACGGAAACGGCGTTGGCCGAGCTCGTGGGTAATATTAGCGATGGCTTAGATAACAAACGCAAAATCTGTGTATACAGTGCCGACCTTACCGCGGCCTTTGACCTTTTGAGGTTGGATAAACTCTCTGAAATTTTAGAGGAAAAGGGGATACCTACTTATTTATTAAACATCATCAATGAATACTTATCAGATCGATCTGGTTATGTAGAAATCTCTGAACATCGATCCATGGTTGAACCCATTAGGGCTGGTTGTGTTCAAGGGAGTATAATAGGACCCCTACTCTTTAACATTCTAATGAGCAATTTGCATACAGTTATTCGGCCACATGCGGTAGTCAGTTACGCTGACGACTCGTATGTGGTCGTATCGGCAGCCAACAGAGACGAGCTGCTAGAAAACACACGACTATGTATGATTGAACATTATGGCTGGCTGAAATCAATCGGAATGGTATGCAATACCTCTAAAACTGAAATGATGGCATTTGGAGTGGATGAATTTGAGATCAGGATAGATAATGAACCCATCAAATCAACTGAAACTATGAAGGCTCTAGGTGTAATGTTGGATAATAAATTAAACTGGGAATCACATGTTACTAAAATTATCCAAAAATGTAGATCACTCTTGTTTGCATTCAGGTACATCCGCAGACACCTCGATATCCCAGAAATAAAATTTATATTGAACGCCCACTTAGTCAGCAGGCTGTCCTATGCATCCCCCGTCTGGTCGCACTCGATAAACCACAAACTCAAACTTAAGTTACGCTCAGTTTTTTATAACACACTGCGAGTCATTCTAAGAGACTTTGAAAGAAATATGTCAAGGCAATCTATGGCTAAATCATTAGAAATGGAGGATATCATTACTACCTTTGAAAAACGAACTTCTGTCTTCATATTTAAAATCGTCACTAACTTAAGTCCCCTTAATCTTACCCAAAAATTCTTGACAAAAAGCTACACTAACGAAAGGAAACCTGAGAGAGTCGAATTTTTTAACACTAGCTCTACAAAACATGGAAAACTATGCATTACCAACGCTGCAAAGAAAATTGTCGATACCTGGAATTTTGATTGGCTTTATATGTCCCTTTATGCGTTCAAGGAGAAAATCAGAGCACAATTTCGTGTGGTATGACTTCTTAGACTAGGGATTAGCTAATTACCAGTATCCACCCGCCGGAGGTTTTTTCCGCCTGGTGGAGCACAATTGTAGAGAGTTTTCTGTGAGTCGTTTACTAGTATTAAAAACCAGGTTTTTTCCCTCCTAAAAAAGAAGGGTGTGTGGATATTCAAGTCTCCATGGTACTAGTTAGGGTTAGGTCTGTCATTGCAGTAAAAACTTGTTGTGAAATTTCTTATAATGCATCTAAATGTATAAGAAATAAACATATTCTATTCTATTCTATTCTATTCTAATTGTTCTCCTGTAAAATTTCAACGACTAGATTCTCTTCCAATCCTTTAATTTTCAACTCTTTGACCGATTTCTCGCGCCATTAAATTTCTTTATTCACCTCTTTGTATGCTGGATAAGTATTGATTTCTCTTCTCGAATGGGATCCAAGTCTTGCAGGTTCAATATAACTCCCTGGGGTTGGTTCTATTGCATTAGAGCATGGATGGCCATTAAAATTTATGGGAAAAAAACTTTAGAGAACGGATAGGGTCGTTAAGGAAAATAGTCTGCATGAATAAAACTTTAGTTGAGATCATGAACAGAAATTCTTTAATGAAAAGATATGTTATGAATGGCAAAAAAGGTTAGGATCTTTCAATTTCAAGCTACAGTAAAAAATCTAAGGTATCTGGCAAAATTTTCTTAAAATAAGGAAACTCTTTTTTTTGCTGAAATGCAAAAAGAATTCCACTTTTGATATGAATTTAGTAGCAATAAACTCTTTATGGCTCACCAAAAAGTGAAATTTTCAAGCAGAAAAATTGGTGCTCTCATAAAATAGGCAAAAATCAGCATGATCATGACTAGGGATAAAGGTTTAGGCTAGCATTCCACAACAAAGAATCATTTCAATACAAAATTTTTGTAGCCAAGTAAAAAAAGAATCTCTTTACTAAGAGTATACATAAGGTTCTTGCTTCTACTACCAAAAGAAAATCTAATAAAACAGCACCAAGTATTTCACCGCAAAGATTTGGAATATAAAAGTTACAAAAGAAGGGTTTCTTTTAGTGGGCAACAAAGAACTCATAAATTTCCACACCAAATACTTTTTATGGTGTGTCTGGAGGGAAAAAGAGATTTAAGCGTACTTGATATATATTGGAAAAGAATCTTCATTTAAAATGTCTGGACTTTTTCATGAAAAAGACCTTTTCTTTTTTATTAAACATAAATAAAAAGTCAATTTTAATCCTTCATATATTCACAGAGGGTTCTTTAAGATTTCACCACAAAATGCCCTTTTACATTATTGTTTGTGTCCAACATTTGGTTGGGCGCAACCAACATATGTGGAAATATGTATGTATCACTATATAGCCTAGAAGCAATTGTAAAAGGGAATCAATTTCCAACAGCCATATAAAGAAATTGTTGCAGTGGTTAGTGTTTCGTGCAAGTTTGATATTTTATGAAAACCTCAACAGCTTTGGACCATTTTGTAAGACCAAGAAAAAATGGTTTTCAGTCAATGTTTTGCTCCTGAACTCCATTCTTC
>Ga0194133_10004445_pt1 | contig 18780 bp, 18 predicted proteins | sample TA2KigOf40mmetaG_FD_155448 | JGI IMG/M metagenome (GOLD analysis project Ga0194133, IMG submission 155448) | Freshwater microbial communities from Lake Tanganyika, Tanzania - TA2015055 Kigoma Offshore 40m | ecosystem: Environmental > Aquatic > Freshwater > Lake | place: Tanzania: Lake... | reverse complement strand
ATACTTGAGTTAAAAACCTTCCCTGAGTTGGTGTGTAGGTCTGTACAAAATTTGGTGGAGTTTGGTCCAGCAGTTTGCTTGTTAAAGAGGGACATAGGTACAGTAAGTCTCTTTTATATATATATATAGACTAGCCAACTGGGCCCTGGCACTGCCCAGGAAAAATTTGGTGAGCTTACGTCACCCATCTGGACAAAGTTTTCTCTCCCTTGACCCGTTTGGAGTTTGGGGTACGCCAGGGTTGAGTTTGCAGGGTCATGCTTGTGTTAAGAACCTTCCCCGAGTTGGTGGGGAAGTCTGTGCAAAATTTAGTGGAGATTGGTCCGGCGGTTCGGGCGTGAAAAGGGGACATAGGTACAAACAGTCACTTTTATATATAGAGATTATGTATATGGTCAATCAGGGCTACTTTTTTCTAACTAGGGGTCCTTTGTTGATTTTTTTCGAAATCCAGTGCTGAAACATTTCTGAAATCACTGCTTTGACGGAGGTCCTACTTAATGAGAGTTTTTCCCTTTCCAATACAATCTGAAATGTGCATTTTAACCACAATTTCTTGACAGGTAATCCCGAAAACTCACTATTGGCTAAGCCTTATGACTTAAATTTGACCATGTTTATTTTTCGCCTTCCACAGACCTTATTTAAAGGACAAACAAACAAACGATTCTTCTGGTGAATTGCATGATTTCGTAACCTCGTAAACTTGGTTACACAAAAAGCAGCTTTTATGACAAGAGGCGGATTTTATTTAAAGCCGTTTTTGCTCATTGTCCTAGGTTTGATTGTGTTTTCTAATTGGTATTCAACTTCGCAAGCTAAGATGGCAGCTGGTGTACTTACCCCCCTCCTGGCATCAATCTTGGCCAGGCCTGATGTGGTTCAGAGAAAAATCGCGTCTTTAGTAAGAGAATTATTTTGTTTCAAGTCAATCATAATCTATACTTCATTGGAATCCTTTCAAGGTTGGTGCCCTTGTTGCTGATGGTGCAAGTCAACATCTCCAATGGATTTACGATCAGGTGATATTAAATTTGGCACTTCAGCATAATATTTTTTTACCCTTTTGCCTTATAGGAAGGTTTGAATAAGACAGTTGGTGATTCTGATCCTGAATTCTGGGCAGAAAACAAGTGCGCCTTCTTTAACCTTCCTAATGGGAAGTTAAGTTGCTACGGCGATGAAGCTCTGACAACACTAGAGGCAGCTACTGACAATAAAAATGTCTATGATGAGTCCAAGCAATTTGAAGCCATGTTCAGCAGGTTCAGAACTCCAGATAGCCCTTATCAGGTGACGATTTGTTCGTTTTCTTAAGGAAGGTAAAAACAAACAGACGATTCTCAAAGAAATGAGCTTTTTATATAAGCTTAATTAAACAAAGTTGAATTTACATCTAAGAGAAAAAAAATCTGATGCTACTGTCTTCAACTCGAATCTGTAAAAATTAAAACTGGACATTGTATCATCATGATTTTCAACAACCATTTCATTGCTTATTTGCAATACTTTTAATTTGAGATTTTCAAACACGATTCCAAATTACAATCACAATGACAAAACTTGTCTTTCAAATTTCAAAACTTGTTTCCATTAGTATGACTCTTGATCTCTCTCCCACCTTTTGATATCCACTTGGCAATTTTATTATTGTCTGTAATGATTTGTTCAGTGTCTTATTAATCTCACCCCCTGATTCTTCTTGAATTGCGAAGGTCTTAAGAAAGAATTCCCATTTTTTCATTGATTACTTGCTTTTTATGATTGAGATTCGTTTATTCATATTTTATGTATCCTAATTCTAGATTGCCTTAGCTAAAAGGCCAGAGAAGAAATATCCTATCGATGGTCCGTGGTTGAACGGGGGACTCATTCGTTGTTTCGAAAATAGGGACAAGGGAGTGAGGTATTAAGCTGATAAAAATAAAAATCGTGGAAAATTTTGTAAAAGCAGTCGTTTTAAGTCCAACTGGTTGTCCTGACAATCACGATGCTGATGGATTTTGCCTTGGACTACCTTACGTGATTCAAAAGGCTGAGGAGGGTTTTGAGCAAGGTTCCAAGCATGTTGTCCAAATTTTGTCAACTAATGATGTTACACTGGCTCACAATCATGTCCAGGTTAGCAACACATCCACTAGTGAAATTTATTCTTTTCTAGACAATAACTCCGTTAAAGTGAATCCATTCTCTTTCAGGCTAAACTTATCGACGCTTACATCAAGGGCAAAGAAAATCCTCTCTCAGATGTCAAGTCTGAAATTGATTCTTTGTATCCTGATATTGTTGCTGAGATTGAGGAAGTCGAGGAAGCAGTCAAGTCTGGTCAAAGCATTCAGGCTTTAGTCAAAAAGTTTGGCCTATCGTGCTCCCTACCTGGTAAATCATCAAAAAAATTCCCCTCGCAATTCTTACCAGATCTAATATATGATTTTGCATAATTAACAGGATCTTTCCAAAGTGCTCTCGTTACACTCATCAATTCTGACTCTTACGTAGATGCTGTTAGGAAGAACATGAAAGCTGGCGGTAAATATGGATTAGTGTAAATCTTGCCAACTTTTAGAATAAATTAACCTTTTTTCTAGGCGATTGTTGTAGCCGGGCTATATTTATTGGGGCCTGCCTGGGTGCCAAAGATGGTATTGGTGGTATACCCACCGCTTGGCTAGAGAAAATCGACAACATCGAGGACATTTTGAAAAGGGCTGAGCAGCTCATGAGCTGACTATCCATGAAATACTCGGGGAACAGCGGTTTAAGCGTATCCCAAAATATCTTGGAAGCTCCTCACAACAGCTCCAACATTAAAAAGGAAACGTTCTTCTCTCCTTTTTTGTTTTTGTGGACTAAAATGATGGAATTAATTTTTTTCGAATTGTGAAATAATTTCTCGTCATTAATAAATTCATAGAAAAAAAATGGAAAGGCCAAAAGGTTTTTGGAAATAGCAAAAAAGAGGATTCAATATTACCCTATGTTCTACTTAAAGCTATAATCAATCTCGTGGGCCAAGCAAGGATCTTACAAATTCACAATTTTTACAGATAATTTCTGAAAAAATTGTTATCTGAGAGGAATTAACATAAACTGATGGCTTATCTCACGTCAAAACTTAAGGGCTTCTCGTTGAATTAAGTTTGTGACTGACATAAAAATGTTATCAAAAATTTTCATCTTTTTTTCAATTTTTCTCTTTTCAAACATGATTGGAGGTAGGAAAGATTTTTGGGATAATTAGATATAAGATCTTATATTTAACATAAAAATTCATATAAAAGGGTACTCTACTTTTTCAAATATATTTAGTATCTTGTCAACTGAATTGCTTTACATGTCCAAGTGTCATTGGCGAATCTGATTGTATCATAAATCATGATGAATATGGAGTTCTTCAAGAATGTGAGGCCCCGTGGGATACCTGTTACAAAAAAACAACAGGTTTTGAAAAAAATTAAAATTGTAATGTTGTTTAAAATTGAATGCTCGGATTTACATTTTAGAAATTGACGGAATAAGAAAAGTCGACAGAGGTTGCACTAAAATGCCAACAGGTATCATCCATCAATAATTAAGAAAAAAAAGATCAAAAATAACTTAGTTAATTTTGTAAGGGCTTGAGGGTGGTGAATGTGAACGTCTGGCGTTCTCTGTGGACACTTACGTTGAGACGATATGTTACTGCACCTATTCTGAGTGCAACAAGGCCATGGGAATGGGGAAAAGTATGACTCTTTGCTTATTGGTTTTTGCAATGGCTGCTCTGTTTTGAGTCAATTTTATTTTATAAAAATGTCAATAAATCTTTTCATAAATGTTTACCGTTAGCTGAGAAATTGATCGTTTGATTCAAAAGAATCAAGAGCCATAAAGTGTTTCAAGAGAGAAGATTTTTTATCATCAGCAAAGAAAACACGTCGTCGAAAGTTTTCAGTTTTTGAGTTGCTTTGAAAAAATTGACTAAATAAAGATTCTTCTCGGCCAATCCATGGTCTTTTCCTGTCGTTAATCTGGTAAGGAGTGACTCTTACATCAACTTTTATTCCTTTCCTAACCACCATCTGTAATAAAAATTGCGCACATATTTAACTGATAAGCCCATGGAACTTTAAAAAAATAGCTCTTCATACACCCAATGCTTTAGAATCTGTTATCCAGGTCTCTTTTCCTCCATTATGACCTCCGTCGATCCATACCATGGAGTCGATTGTTCCAATAAAAGTTAACAGATCGACGTTTCTTGGGTCACTCATTTCTATAAAAATTACTTAAGCAAGGAATGAGGTTGACCAGCATTTAAATTCTATAATCACCTTCATAAATAGGAATTTCATAAAGAATCTGATTCAGAACCACGACACCCTTTGAGAACCCGATAATGCATTTCTTAGACTTTGAAAGGACATTGTCGACACCTCTGAAACAGTAGTAGAAAACTTAGTTCATAATGAGTAAAATGTTTAAGATCATTCTTACACTTTGCTTTCTACATTTTTCAAAATTTCTGCCAAATGATTAAGAGCCCGTTGGCCTGTATTAAGGTGGTCTGGACATCCAATCGTGTCAGACTCTACAAAATTGTCGAAACACGAGAAAGCATGGTCTTCCATTCTACATGGTTCGAAAACCACAATTGATCTTTTAGGAAAAGCTGTAAAACACAGAATTTTGGAATATAATATTCGGTAAACTTCTGAACAGTTTAAACAAACCGAAAGATAGTTTATCACAAACTTTTTCTAGGCTCCATTGTATGTATTTTCGAGCTGTCTGATCTTGCTCCATTTTACTCTCAAAATTTTGCACTAAAATATTGTAATTAAAGAAAACATTTGATCGATTAAATACTCCCATTTAATGACCGTAACGCTACCTCACCGTCCCCTCCAAAGTAAATGACTGTCTCAGTGCTGTCCCTTAACAACCTCAGCAGTAGATTGTTCGTCCTGCCTGGAAGGCTTCCAGCTATGGACTTAAGTATCAACTTTTCGACATTCATTTTATTAACTTAATTTAAAAAAACATGTTCCTGCTTTGTTTTTGTTTACCATTATTATATATTTGAGATTCATCAGCTGACAATTTACGCAAAAATAGTGGATCCGTCACTAAACCTTGCTATACTATATCTGTGTTTATTCCAAATTTCATCTAAAATTGATTTTCTTTGCAAGAGAAGTTTGTCATGGTTTAAATAAACTATGTCGAGTGTGCCACTTCTGCTTTCGACCGAAGGCACAGCAACCGTGGTGGAGATTTGGGTAGAAAAGGTTATCTAGGTTGCGTGACGAAGTTCGCATCAAACCCACAGGCATCTACACAAAACGTTTAGTGAAGAATGTTTTTAGTTCCCAAACCATAACTTGAAATTAGTAAGCTAGAGCATTTTATACAGCTGTGGAACATTTAATTATAAAGCAGATACGGTAAATCTTATTTTTAGTGAATTGTTATTTTTGCTGAAGCCGCTTGCAGTTACAGGCATTTATTTATGAAGACGGCAAATAATTCAACGCGTTAACAACAGCTAAGTCTAAAACTAATCCTCTATTGGTGCCAAGAGAAAAACCACGATTTTCGACCCCGAGTACTTTCAAAGTCATCATGGCGGTCTCTGTGTCAAATGAAGAAATCATTGATCGTGAAAAAAAGTGCCCGTTTTTGCTGCGAGTGTTTTGCTCATCCTCTGAGCATAATATTCTATCAGATTATAACGATGGTAAATTCAATCAAGTTTAATATCAGAAAGAAGTAATGCAACACTAACTCACGAATGTTACTTTTATAGGGAAAGTTCCAAGCAATGAGCTACAAATTTATACGTGGATGGATGCCACCCTCAAAGAACTGGCCTCTTTGGTAAGTTTTAAACCTTGAAAAAAATTGCAAGTCTTGTTTAAACAATAAGCTTAAATATCATTCTAATCAACATGTAAAAATCAAATGGAATTTTATCAATTCTATAGATACAAGAAGTTCGCCCCGACTCTCGTCTTAGGGGAACTGTTTTTGAGTTTGCTGTTGTCTCTGCCACTAGTAATCCAAGAGGCAATAGAGCAGGGCAGGGCTCCATCTATCATTATGTTATGAGAGACATCGGCACTGTCCTCAGTGGAAAACCGTCTGTTGATGATACGAAAAAGCTAGCAAAAAGTGCGTTCCAAATAGGGGACTACATTGATGTGGCAATCACGGGAACAGAGTCGAGATTTATGGATAGGTATACTGAATTTCGAAGCGTACTTCCAAATAAAAATTTTGATTCCAAAAGAGAAAAATAAATATTTGCTTCAGTCAAACAATTGGCCACAAACTTTGACTTTTTGTTCAATTTTTAGGTTAGGTCACCGCCGTGAACGTAATGGACGGGATTACCGTGACTATAGGAGAGACGACGACAGAGGCGACTTTCGCAGGGGATCAGGTTTTGGCAGGAGCGGAGGAAACACTGGAGAGCGTAGGCCAAGGCTTTCCTAAGTTTTCATCCTTTTCACAATGGTACCATTTTGTTTTTGGTCACCTCATGAAAATGACCATTTAATTTTGAAAATTCGTTTCATTCTCAATCACACAATCAAGGTTTGGTTTTCTCTACAAAAAAAAACTCGGAAAATGCAACCCAGTAACCTTCTTTCATGATTCTTACAATCTTGAATACTAAAGCATTTTGTCGATGAGCTTAATGCAAATGTGGTGTTTTTGAGGATGATTTCTTGGAAAATAAAATTATATTTCCATTTGTCTCTTTTTGAACTTGCAGACGCCACTTTGAAAGTATCTCACAAGTTGTATCTTGATCATATTGTTCTAAGAATATTGAAATTGGCGTGTTAAATTTTCTAAGCGTGGGCTATAGGCTTGATAAAAAGATAATTTTAAGGTCTACTTATCCCACCAAAATATTTCATCGAAGTGTTCCTAATAAAAAAATATTTTTCTTTCAGATGAGAATTAGCATAAGTTGAGCAATTTTAAAGGAAAATCAAAAATGTTGGCTTGGATATATTTTTTTCAAAATCCAATATTGATATCCATTTAGGAATATATTCAGTTTAAAACTTTCAGACATTGATAAATCTTAGTCAGTTTTTTCTATTAACAATGAATCAATCTCCTTTTTGAGAAATAATTTGCTCGAGATTCTTAGTAAAAAAATAAATTGACAATAGTTGGAAGAGTTTGGCACCATTTGGTTGATGAATTTGTTTTATAAAAATGCATGCTTGCACAAGAAAAACTCTTGGTTAAATATTTCTTCATGTCAAACTTAAGCTCTATGGAAAATCTGTCAAACAGGATTCTTGGTTAATTAAACATCCGATGAAATTCCGTCACTCCCTCCCTGACGCTTTTTCAAACTTCTCTGATTGATGGGAGTGATCAGGGCACATCCAAAACTAATGAGTGATTGGCCATTAGCTTTTTCATTTATTGCCGACTCTGGCATTTCAATAAGGAGTGTTGCCACGACAGCCTGACCGTCAGCAGTTGGTTCTGTAGCTACTGGCCTGGGCAGTGCAATTTCATCACTACTTAGAAGTTTCGCCATGGTTGAATCGACAATTGGGTGGCCAGTGAGTAAGTTTCTTTGTTGGCCTGGTTTAGTCTAAAAACAGTTTTAAGATGATGATTGAGAAATCAAGTTTTGTCATAGAAAACTCCACTTTTTTACTTGGGTATCTGTCTTGCTATAGGTTTGCTTTTTCATCGAATGGTTGTACCGTGTGAAAATGGTATCTAAAAATTAAATTATCATGAAATTATTGGCTTGAATTATATAAATTGTCAATAAAACCTGGATTGCGTGTCCCGAACATAATTGGCAAAGACGAAAATGGCCTCATCGCCATGTTACGCATTTCTACAGCATGTCTTCTTCTGGCCCTTCTTACATCTGCCTCTGCTCGGATTTTCCAAGCAACAACTAATAATGCTAAAAACAGGAAAAAGCACGCGAAAAAGACTGAGAAGAAGACAAATAGGTCGATGTGAAGTTGATCTTGACGGAAAAAAATTACACCCTGGGAAGCACTGTTCAACAGCCAGTTGCTTGAAATCTGGAATCGAGATGAATTTGAAGTTGTGCTCACAGCAAAGAAAAATCTAAAAAAAAGTTTCATTAAGAATAAAGAGAATTGATTTTTCAAACAAAGATTTTTTACTTTGTTGTTCTTAAATCATGGCTTGATTCAGGCAACGTAATTACAAGACGATTCTTTAGGTTGGTCACATGCAGTATTGTGTCTGGTTGATCAACTGTAATGTACGTTCCAAAACTAGAGTCACACTTGTGAGATTTCAGCATGAACCTTCGACCGCTAGAAAAAATTTTTTTTCTTAAAAAATATGAAAACCTTTCCAACAGATTATTATTTATACGTTTATACCTCGAGAAAAGTGTGGGAGGGACATTACTTGCCAGTTGTGGAACAGATTGTTTCCTAAAAAAATAGTAAAACAGTTAATGATTTACTAAAAATGTCAAAGTTTGCAGTCTTACTTTCTGGGTATCCTGCTGCATGTTTAATTAAATCAAATATATAAAATTACAATCATCAGTGCATTAATCAGTCAAAATCTCTACTCCAGAGAAATTAACTTCAAAAGGTAATTTTGATTGATGTTAAAAAAAGAATTACCCCTTTGGACTTCGAATCAGCATTGTAGTAAGAAAAACATCGTCCAAAGTCGTTTGCTAAAAGATGAGGAATACATTAGAGAAATAAAATCTACGAATGAATGGTGAAATAAACTAACCGTGGTCATGACGTCGGCTGCTGCCTGTGCAAGCTCTTCTAATTCATCGTCAAAGCTTTGAAGATCAAAACTAGGATTGGCTTGGTTCATTTTTTCCAGAACAAGTCTCATAAGCCTGAAATCTGCCTCTCCTACATTATATTTGTAAAAACGAAGGAGAAAGTTTGGATCAATAAGAACTTCTTGGGTTTGTTGAGTGTAGTTTGTTTCGACGACCAGAGTTTGAGGGTCGGCTGTAACTATCACGTCAACTTCTCCGAAAGAAACATCAAGCACAAGCCTATATAATAAAGACCACGGTTACTCAGTATTTTCCAAAAATCATCCTTACCAATTTACCTTATGTCAACATTCATAAACTTTGGAAGAACAACAAAGAAGACTGTTTCTCCAGGGGGTAGAGGTTTTGGACTTCGGTAGCAATCTCCATGACTTGTTGGATCAAAACAGTACTCAACATCGACAGTCATCTAAGAAAAAGTTTAATTTTACTCAAAGGCTACAATTTTGAGCTCTTTTTCATTATACTTGTCGATAACATTGGTGGTTATTGAGGGGCATTCCCATGTAGTGCTCTTTACACTTTGAACACTGCTGGTCGTGACAGGCTCGTGAATCCTATGTTTTTGAAATAATATCAATCACAGAATCAGCTAATAAAGCCTAGTTTTTAACCTTTACCTTTCTTCGTTTTTCGCATGAAGTTGGGTCAGAAATAGTATTGCCAGTGCATATGCAGTTTCCACCATCATCCTTAGAAATTTGTAAGAGCAAAAATTTTAAGAATCTTTTTCATTGAACAAAAAAATAAATGAATGCAAAATAGCCAGAGATTTAAACACCTCATTGCACATGTTTCCGTGACCATTGCATTTGCATTGAAGGCAGGGTGAATCTTTTTTCTTTGTAGAACGGTAATGGCCAGCAGAACAGCGTTCACATCTGGGGCCTAAGGTCATCTCAGCGCAGTTGACACAAATGGCTTCACTTGTAGGACCTTGGCGAGCCTTAATAAAAGATCACGGTCACAAAAACGAGAAGATGGAAATAATCTGAGTCTCAAGTTCTATACCTTCAATAGTAGCTCATCCACGACGTTTTGGGAGAAAACCAATCGTTTTTCTTCATTTATAGTTTGTTCAAGCTTGTTCAACGTTTCTGTGTCTATTTCATCGCCATCGAAGCAATACTGCGAGTGACTATTACAATACTCGAAGCAAGGTTTCTGAAATGTTTTGTGATCTTAGCAGGTTTTCTCCAGGGTAATTTAAAAGAATATTTACACAAGATTTTCCGTCTCTAGGGTCTCCAACAAACAAAGGCTTGCAAAATTGACACTGATCGCCCATCGTGTTATTTTTGCAATCAAGGCAAACATCAAGCTTGAAAACGAAAATTATAATGAAAAGTTACGAAAAAAAGCTTTTCAACACACATTACCTTATCTATACCCTCACATTCGGAATGCTTATTACACTGACAAGGGGTCTCACAACTTTTCCCAACAAACGAAAAATGGCACCTGTAAAAAGATTACAATGAATCTTGAGAAGTAAATAAAAAAAGATAAAAGTTATTGTAACAAACTCACTTGCATACTCCAGGTTTAACACAATCACCATGAATGCAATCATCACAAATGGGTTCACATACTTTAGATCCATTGTTCTTTCTCCTGTATCCACTGTTGCATTCGCAATCAAATCCATCTAAAAAGTTAAATGAGTGATAGATTTTCTTTGAAATAAATTGCTGCAGATAATTATTACCCAAAGTGTCAATGCAGATTTCTGAGAGTGAGTCACAGGTGTGATGTCCATTGGTGCACTCGTTTTCAACAGGACATCTTAAGTAGTTCCAAGATGTTTGAAGAATATGGGATCTGGAGGGATTTTTAGCTCGAAAGTCGCCAGACTCATCTGAGACGGGCCAAATGATCGAGCTAAAGTTTGCCAGGTCACAATGTCCAACCTGTAGAAACAATTATTTCATAACAAAAATTAAAAACCAAAAGGAAAATGCTGTTACCTTGGGAGCTAAAATCGTTCCAGTGGTACAAATACCAGCACCTTTAAAGTCGTTTGGTTCAACACCACACCAACCACATTGTGGGTCGTCAAGACAGTCTGAACACTTGAGTTTGGCTGAGCATTGTTTAGGACATGAGTCAGGATTGCTCGAGATGATTCTACCACACAGACCGGAAACACATCTCAGAGGCAGCTCATTTGGTGATGTGCAACCAAAAGTATCCGACCAATGACACCCTGCAAAAACAAATTATTTTTCATTTTCAAACACTGTGACCACTGATTTAGCTCCAAATTTACCTTTCCCTCCGGTCTCCCCACTTGGGTTTCTCAAGCAATCAAAGCAGTTGTCATATTGATGACATTTCATTGGACACACTGGGATTGACTGATTTTGAGTTTCACCAGAGGAAGCCTTGAAGAAGCATTTATAAAGCTGAATCCCAAAGTTGACAGTTTGTTCTCCGCTCAGACCCCAAACACATTCTAAAGTATAAAATATTGTAACCACTGGTTGGTACTTGAGAAAGTGTGTTTCACGTAAAAAACTATACTTGCCTGTTTTTTTGATGCAGCTTTCGCAATCAGGTTCATTGCAGAAGGTTGACGGACAACTAAAATAAAATTATTTGAATTGTTTAGCTATGAAGATTTTGATTGTCTGGCATTCAAGTAAACCTCTCTATGTCAATCTTTTCCAAGTCTGTTGGTTGTTGGCAATTTTGCTCTGAGATGCAACTTTCACTAATTGGTAAGCATTGGCTCTAAAAAAATTCAATGTTGAAAATTTAGTGAATGATTCATTGATTGAATACAATTTTTAGGAACAACCTGTTTGCAGCCTGAACACCATTTGCATAGGCCAGGGTCATTCTTGTTCTTTGCAGATACTGCAACGTCATAGTCAGAGAGGCATTCTGAACAGGTCTTGTGTTCGCTGCAATTTCGCTTCTCAGTCCCGATGCACGAAGTTTCATAATTAATATGAATATTTGCAAGATTGCTTTCAAAATTGCATGGCAGAGTAACGTTCTCGTCATTGTTGGAAAAGCAAAATGTGTCAGTGAGGTTGGAATTCAAAGAAACAGATGCACTGCTACATCCAGGCACAGAGGAGCAATCAGAGTTCAGGATATGGCAATAGTCATCAACAATCTGAACCTTTTTGAGTAAGGGCTCAACATTGGCGAAATAGCCAGCCAAAATATAAACCTCGTTGCCTGACAGGGTTGCCGATGACCCAATAGAATTTTGCAAGGGTGATCCTCCAATCCTGAATGTTCGGTAGTCTTGATTAAGATCCAACCACAAGTTGCATCTGTAAACATAGATAGCACTAGGGGCCAATGGCGTTCTCCTAGAAGATCGTTTCCCATTTTGGGGCCTCAGATCGGAGGCTCCTCCAAAGACAATCATCATGGTTTGCGTCGTTACAGCCGAGTGAAAGAATCGGGCTGGAGGATGCTTTCCAACAAGCTTAAAACCTGATTCTTGAGGAAAAATCAGTGAAAACTTTCCTGTTGGGTAGTGATAGGAATAAAGTTTTCCCGACTCCTTTATTCCTTCGGTCGTATCAAACGATATGCCACCAAAAATGTAGAAAGACTTGCTCGCAGAGCTGTAGACACAGGTATGGCCGTAAATCCCATACATGGGTGTGTTGTGGCCAGAAAATCGAAGAAACTGCCACTGATCAAGAGTTGGCACATACTCGTAGATTTCTCTGCCAAAGCCTAAAAGTTAAGGTCGGGTAATCTCAAACATTATACGAGGTCAAAAACACTTCCTTTTGACCTACCAACTTCGTCTGATAATCCTCCAAAAAATACCAGAGTTTTTTCGTCCTCATTAACAGTCATGGTAAGACCGGCCAATTTTTTTCCAAGTTGATTGTGAATTTTCTCCCATATCCTGCATGAAAAAATAGAGGGTTTCAGAATAACTCAAGAGTTTCATTTTTTTCTACCTTGTAATAATGTTAAATCTCCAGAAATCTTTCAAGTATCTGCTGCCGTCAGCTAAGCCACCGTAGACGTAGATGCTGTCGTGAAGAAAGGCAGAAGCGTGGAAGTATCGACCCGTCGGAAGTTCAGGTGGATTCAAGCCGTCCCGCAGAATCGTTACAGGCAGCCAGGAGTTGGTCTTGGTATCATACGCTCTAACGTCATTTAAAGGTGTACCCGTCGAATGAGAAAAGCCACCGAAAACCCAGAGATTTCCACGACCGTCGGCAAGAAGGCTGCCAGCAAAACGAGGTAACGGGGAGTGAGGCGTGTCCAGGAAGTCGACATTTGAGTAAGATGTGACGCTTTGACAATCGTTGACTGTCTCAGAGCAATCCTCTCCTACAAATCCAAAATTGCAGAGGCAAATTCCAGTTTTGAAATTGCATAGACCACGGCCATTAGAGGAGCCGCAATCACCCGGGCAGGAGATTTTTGAGCATCTCAAACCACGTCGCCCTTCTTTACAAGAACATTTGTCATCGTGATCGCATTGACGGTTCTCGAGGTCACACTCGGACGGGCAATTTTGGATTGCAAACGATGCGTTGAAACCACCACTTCCATCGTCATCATAAACTACACTCATTAGCCCAGACAAGGCCTCAACTTCAACGGTGTGCTGTTGAAGAATAATAAAACTCAATCGTATGAACCTTTGAAATAAAAAGAATCATTTCACCTGGTCTTGGCAAAAAGCTGCAAGTAACTTGCTTTTCGTCGTCCACGGTTCTGAGGTTAGTCTTGGTAAGCCATCGTAGACAAGCAAATGACTTCCAAAGCAAGACAGACGATTGCTCTTTTCAAGACGAAACTAGGAAGGAGTTCGATTATAAGATGTTTACATCGTATTTCATTTTCAATTCATTTAACTTCTTATTACCGAAATTATTGACTTATTGTCACTTAAGTAATCGGATCCTGATTGAAGCTTGGCGTTGCCAGCTGTGATCATCCACAAACACTTTTTTGTTGGGGTCACTTTCATCTTTTGACGGTCACTGACCACACGATTTCGTGAGGATAAACCAAGGAATCCTGATTTTTGAGAATGAATCTGATTCCTTGAATACAATTAAGTTAGTTTTTAGGATTGGAGATTGCTGTTAAGTTTCACTTTAGTTGTACCTTCCAGAGCAGTCGTGATAGCAATGACCACCTGATCTTGGATCGCCGTAAAATCCCTGGACACACAAATCGCAACGGTCCCCTTCGGTGAAGTCCAAACAGAAACAAACGCCACTCTCTGGATTACAAAATCCAGAGTTTGGGTCTCCGTGCTTTAATTGTAAGAAAGAAAAAAAAGAGTCCAGTCTAACTGAATGAAATGAAATTTAAAAAAAAGTTATCTTACTTCATTGCATTGGCAGGGCGAACAACCGATGTCAGGGTTTGATGCATTTCCAAAATGACCATTTTGACAAGTTTGACAATACTCCCCAGTTGTATTGTCCAAGCAATGGTCGCATAAACCCACACCTTCAGAACAGTGTGAGTGATAGTTACATCCACAATCGACCGTACAATCAGGTCCTAAAAAGCGAACAAATAAATTTTGCATGGCGTTGGTCTCTTTGCTTAGGGGAATTTTACCTGTCCATCCAATATCACAGACACACCGAAAATCTGGCCCTATAAAGTTTGGGCCTCAAATCAAGAAAAAGCATATTCAATAGAAAAAGTCGAGGATGAAAATTTTACCTTGCGAGCATTTGCCATGAACACACTCATCCAGACAAGTTTCATCACAGGTAGTGCGACCGTCGCCGATGAATCCCTTTAGACAATTTTGTAATTAGATTTTTTTATGCCATTGAAAAGTTTCAAATATTAATTTTCATACTTTTTTGCAATGACACTCAAAAGTTCCCGGTTTATTGGCACAGGTTGCATTCTCGTGGCAATTGTGCAGTCCTAAGAAACATTCATCCACGTCTGGACAGGTATCATATCCCCAATTTCTTGTTGAGTTAACTGTATCCTCAGGTCCACCAAATCCACCTTTTTGACAAGTTCCAATCAAGGGGTTGGCAGGATCAAAGGACCACCCACAGCCCAATCTATAAATAAAATACTCTTATAATGGTTTGATCGTGTACCATGTTAAAAGTTTACAAACTTTTGCAGGCACGTCGAGCACTTGTTTAGTGCTCCGCAGTCTGAGCAGAGACCTTCTGGTCGTGGCTGATATTCGTCATCCAAGAGAGGTTCTCGAGCCTGAGCACTAGGATCCTAGAAAGGAAAGTAGTTTGCAGATACAGAAACAAGTTTCTTTAAAAAAAAGGGGGTATAAAAATAGCTCTTGCAGTAATTCACATACTTTCAGTATTATATGTGAACAAAAAAGTGTTCAGTCAATCTATCGAAATAGAAGCAATAATATCTTAATCTAGTTTAGGCGCACCTTATCAATCCAATATTTGCATTTTCCATACTTATATTTTGAGGTGTAGACAGAAAAAAGGAAGCATTCCTAAAAGAACACAAAATCAGTTGTATTTGAAAAAAATCAGCAGATTTTGAGTCTATTACTTGTGTTTCTTCACACCAGACACATCTACCAGACTCTCCCAAGCAAGCTGAGCAATTTGAGCGAGATTCACAAGATGAGGGGCATCCTGATTCTTCTGAGACGGACTCGTCGAACCTTCCTCTTCGAACACATCTGATAGAAAAAAGGCAAAATTATCAACATATGTGTTCAAACAGCCGCATTTTGATTTTTCTTTAACCTGGCATCGTCTAGAATCCATTCGCACAAATTGCTTTCACTTACGCAATCGTTGCAGGAAATGTGTGCTGAGCAACTAGTACAAAGAGTGCTTGAAAGGATAAGCTGGTGGTCACAAGAGCTTCCAAAGGTTGATCTTGGCTGACAAGCATTTGTGGTTTCACACCAGCCACACATCAAATCTGCTGAGCATGACATGCAATTGAAGTTTGATTCACAAGAAGATCCATTTCTAGATAAGTGATAAGCTCTTAAAGTGAGTAATTAAAAGGGCCGAGGAAGAAGAGGACTTACTTGTAACCCTCCAAATACCCTGTTTGCAATACAGAAGTGTATGTGGGAAAACTATCACTTTTGTAAGATCTCAGCACCATTTTAGATTGTTTCGGATGAAGATTGGAACTATCTAAAGTTCCATTTCTTACTGCCAAAAAGTCTATCCGGAAACTGTTACCAGGATATAGATAAAAAGGACCCTCGTTGTTTGGCCAATTTAAGATCACTGGACATTCTAGTTTTTCTGAAAAGTCCTTTTATGTAGAAAAAAACCTTTAGTTGAACACACAGAAAGTAAAGAAAGATAAGAAGAAGAGCGTTGCCTTTAATATCTCGAGAGGCCCGTTTTCTTTGTGGGATGCCCTTAATTTCATCGATGCGTTGTCAACACAAGCAGATAGTTTTTCCGTTGGTGAATTTCGCCGGCCGGCATCACTGGGTACCTTAATCGTTCCCAAAAGCCTCACAGAGAAATGGCCTAGTCTCAACTCTTCTTGGAGGCCATACTTGTTCAAAGGACGAAACTCAACTTCAGAGACGTTGACAAATGAGACCTCGTCTGGATGGTTGAAATTTGGTGGACTGTAGTACTTGAGCATGGTTAATCCAGGTACAAAATCATCTTCATAACATCCTCCTTAAATTCCAATAATTCTTTGAAGTTGATACGTAAGGAGATAAGCTTAAGGAAGCATACCCTGGTTATTTGTAGTAACAGGATCTGACCACCAGGAAAGCTCTTGCTTGGTACAAATATTCGAAGAAATTTTGGATAGGCATTTGCCCAGGTGAGAGCACCTTCAAAAGAAAAATTTTTTTGGTTTGAACATATAAATTGTCCAAAAGAGAATAAAATTTTTAAGCAAGAGTGATAAAGGTTGTTTCAAAATGATTCTAAAAAAGGATTGCACAAAATCAATGTAATCAAAATTAAATTATCGAAAAATATAACAATGTTAAAGGTTTAAATGGTACCAGAAGCATTGGTGAAGCTCGAAAGCATCTACAACAAGAGATCCACTTGAGTTTGTCTTTTGAGATGACACACAAGACATGCAGTTACTGAGAGCAGGGCAGATTCCTGGGCAGCTAAAACAATTGAAATTTGTAAATTCCTTAGAGATATTATCGAGCTAAGAGTTTTACAAGAATAACCTTGTAGTTTGTAAGTTGCTTGGACACTTCCCAGTTAAAGTTCTCAGATAACAAATTCCATCTAACCAGAGAAGGAAATTATAATTTGGTGAAAAAATGGAAAAAAAATAAAAAAATTACCTGAAGGACACCATCCACATTCCGGATTGGCTGAGCAACTAAATAAATTTGTTTAGAAACTCAAAACTTTTTCAATCTGTCTTTGTATAATTGTAACATGTACAAAATGCTCAACAAACCTGCTTTGAGATCCGTAATGTGAACAGACTTTATCATTGCTAGTTAATGCCAGAGAGTGGGGAAAACTGAAGGCCTAAAATTAGAGAAAGTTTTAAAAATAGATTATCCAATTGTATTTGAAAGAAATTACTTACAAAAACTTCAGATGAAACAACACCATTGTATCCACCAGAAAATATCAGAGTGTTTCCTTTTCTCACAGATGCAGCGTGGCCAAATAGACCAGCCTGTCTGGGATACCTCCTACCTTGAGGAGAATGCTCCAAAAATCTGTCGCTTACCCACGTGAAGCAACTTAAATGAAAAAAGTAAATTCGGTCATCGTAACAGGCCTCAACGTCATTGTGGTGGTGAGAGTATCCTCCAAATACTATCATATAAGGCCCTAATATTTTTGAAGTATGGTAAGCTCTTTCTGGTGGAATGTGTGACGAAATTATGTGAGGACGAGTGCGTTTGGGAAGATCTATTTTATTTAAAAAAAAAGAATAAGATTAACAAAAAATGAAATAGCTCAATTCATTTTTAAAAATTTAGTTATGAAACATACCTAACTCCCTCCAAGTATTAGTATCTATATTATAGACAAACATTTGATCACTTAGCCGAGAGAATCGTGCAACATCTGAATGGATTCCTCCGTAAAGAATCTAGAGAAGGTCAAAACTCTTTTATGAAATAAGTAATGCAATACGAATTTGTCAACTCTTGTGAGCAGCCACGAAACCAATATGAAAAAAATTCTGATTTGAGAGCTTAAATATATTTGGAAAAAAATCTGTCAGGTTTGCCAACAATTCTACTAACCAGAATCCTTAATTCGCTACTGTAAACCATCGAATGACCTGTCACTCTCAAATCTAAGGATCGAGGACTTATTGGTCGAACAATTTCCCACTCAGACATTTCATCAATATTGATGCGGTACATCTGTTGAAAGTTGATACAAAAGGTTTAAAATCGAACGTTTCAACGGTCAAAGAAGGAAGGCAAGTACCAGGTTAGATATTTTTCCATTGCTTAAGCTTCCTCCAAAAAGATAAAGGAAGTTCTCAGCTTTCGTCAGAGAATGATCTGACAGCGCTTTTGGTTTGACTACACTTTTTAAAGCCATGTTTTGGAATCTCAAAGTATCGAAATCAAATTTCCATAGATCATTTTTCGTCAAGCCATCTGTAAACGAGTTCAACATTTCGTAACTGGTTGTTAAGAAGTCAAAATGCACCAAGTAATGTACCTCCAGATATCCCTCCATAAATAGCAAATCCATTTGGAATGTTTTCCATGGCGTGACCTGCTAGTCCCATGGGATGAGAAGTGTTAAAGCTCTGCTCTTTTAATTCGACAGGGATGCTGTAGTAATCACCCTAGACGTTAGACTAATGTTATTATCGAATTAAAATATATACTTTGAAAAATTTGATAATAAGTAAAAAATTTGACCATTCAGATTTTTTTTGAGAGAACCAAGAGATTGTTTTGCTGAACAATTTTAATGGAATAATAATAAGTGATATCATTGACTGATATAAAATTGTTTGTTTTGAATCATTTCATCCTATTAGTTGATTGCTATTATTTAAAAATG
>Ga0194133_10004443_pt1 | contig 18787 bp, 42 predicted proteins | sample TA2KigOf40mmetaG_FD_155448 | JGI IMG/M metagenome (GOLD analysis project Ga0194133, IMG submission 155448) | Freshwater microbial communities from Lake Tanganyika, Tanzania - TA2015055 Kigoma Offshore 40m | ecosystem: Environmental > Aquatic > Freshwater > Lake | place: Tanzania: Lake... | reverse complement strand
TCATCTAAATTAAAATTTTCAGTATCTAATTCATTTAACCAACTTAGCGGTGCTGATTCTGTACTGACCACAGGCTTATTACTATCTTTAGATGTTGCGGCTTTCATTCCAGATATAGAACCTTTGCTTTTGCCACTTCCTCCTACTTTGCCTATGTGCTTGCTGCCTAGTGCATAGGGAGCTTTCTTTTCTTTCTTATGACCTTTGTATGGCAAACTGGTGAATTTGTATTCGTCTAATTGACGCGATAGTGATTCCATATAGGCTAGAGCATCTTCCGCAACATCTTCGTTGCTTTTTTTCTTATTTTTTACACAGTTTGGATATTTTTTACCAAACATGGTTTTCATACCCTCTTTGTGGTACCCTTTCCAACAGGCTTCTATGATTTCACTAACTTTCATTATTTGCCTTTACCATAGTTTGCCGCTCCTTTTTTACGACACTGAACCAAGCGTCCTGATGCATAGGCCGAAGGCCAAACCTTAGCGGAAGCCTTTATTTTATAATAACAGGCATCCTTTTTACCTTCTTTAAATGTTTCTTTAGTGTTTTCTATTATTTCATAAATTTTCATATTTTATTAAAAGATTTAATGTATTCTTACACAAGCATAATTACGCCCAAGGCCTTTTTTGAAGTAACCCCCCTACATTTGGATTATTTTCTACAGTATTATCAGCTTTATATTTTGTAGGTAATTGATTAATATTAGCTGTGGTCTTTGCATACCTACCAGGTTGTATAGCATTGCTAGCTGCCTTATCTTGTCCTGCTAGGATAAGCTTGGCTTCTTGTCTCAGTTTTTTATTTGCTAAAGTTGAAATTCCATTGGCTGCCATTATGGTCTCCATGTCGTGCCTGGGTATAAACTAGGCTGAGTTGTTCGTAAATCTGCAGGATGTTTGCTACGATTTAAATCAGTGCCACTTGCAATAACTGCCTCTATGTCTGCATATTTTGGATTTGGTTCATTTGCCAATAAGCTCATTTCATTATCCGACAATAGCCCTGCTATCTGGCGTAGTCTAGGCAGATCTACATCTGTATATCCTATAGGTTCATCATCCATAGCACAGTCTGGAGACTCAAGATTATCTAATTGATCTAAAAATGTTCTTATAATATCTGCTATTCGCATATTATTTTCCTATTACATATTTAGTGTAAATATCATTATGATTAACAAACAACCATTTTCAGATCTCATAAAATCCTTAAAAGACACAGGCAAATACAGAGTTTTCAATGATATTGTAAGGGAAAATGGAAAATTTCCCAGTGCAATATGGTATGGACCTTACGCTATAAAGAATATCGTTAACTGGTGCTCTAACGACTATCTCGGTATGGGTCAGCACAAGGTCGTCATAGACGCAATGCATACAGCCCTGGATCACACAGGGACAGGATCAGGAGGAACACGAAACATAGGCGGAACGAGTCACTACCACGTAGCCCTAGAACATGAATTGGCTACATTACACAGTAAGGCACGGGCACTGCTTTTCAGCAGTGCCTACGTTGCCAATGAATGGACCTTAATTGCACTTAGCAAAATTATCAAAAACATAGAATTTATTAGTGATAGTAACAATCATAATAGCATTATTATAGGAATAAATCATAGTAAAGCAGCTAAAAACATTTTTAAACACAACGATATGGAGATGTTAGAACAAATGTTAATAGCCAGCAGAGAAGCAGGTAACGTACCTTGTATTGTGTTTGAATCAATTTACAGTATGGACGGTGATGTAGGACATATTAAAGACATAGTTCATTTAGCAGATCGGTATGAAGCTATTACTTATATTGACGAAGTCCATGCCGTTGGACTTTATGGATTCCATGGTGGAGGTAAATTAGAAGAATTTGGTCTTCAAGATCGAATTGACATAGTCAACGGAACCTTGGGAAAAGCGTTTGGTGTGCAAGGGGGTTACATTGCAGCTGATGCTGTAGTTATAGATGCTATAAGAAGTATAGCGTCAGGGTTTATTTTTACCACCAGCAGTAGTCCAGTTGCCTGCGCTGGTGCTTTAGCAGCAGTCAAATATCTAAAAGATCACAATGAATTAAGAGAACGTCATCAACTGCGTGCCAGGCAACTTAAAGAAAAATTATTATCAGCCGAACTGCCTTTGATGGAATCTAGTGCTACTCATATTGTGCCTGTCTTAGTAGGTGAGGCAAAACGCTGTAAGGCAATAAGCGATCATCTTCTACATGAATATGGTATATATGTCCAACCAATAAATTATCCTACGTCAAGATTGGCACTGAAAGACTTAGATTTGCTCCCACTCCCTTACACGACGAAGGAATGATTGAGAATCTCGTGTTTTCTTTACAAGCAACTTTCAAACAGTATTAATATAGATCATCCTATTTTTCTGTCTTGTATCTAGCACCAACTTTGTTTCGCGTCGCCAAAATATTCTTTAACATGCCCATTCCTAATTAGTTCATCACGTAGACTAACTCCGTCCAGAATGATGTCACCTAATATACGTCCGCCAAACTTGTCCCATCCATATATTACAACCTGATGATTTCTAGTGTTTGTAACCGCATGTTTAGTAAAAGCACTTGCTGCCTTTCCACGCTGATTTTCACTGGCACACTGTGCCTTAACGCCTTTTTCTGGAGAGTCAACTCCATATATACGCACTGCTAGTTCCGGCTTTAATGGTTGCGGTAAGAATGGAGCTCTGATAACAACAGTATCTCCGTCAATAACACGTACTATTTTTGTATCATACGTTACACCATGTGGCGTTTTTTGCGCCCAGGCCAACAAAGGTAAGAATAATAATAGTAGAATTAGCTTCTTCATATAATATTTATTAGAACTTATTATTGAACCATCCTACTTTTCTACCCTGTTCTATGCGTCTATCATGTTCTTCTACTGTACTAGGATATCTCCATGCCCATATGGCCACAAGAGACATAAAGATAGCTGTGTAAATTATTCCCCGGTAAGGGATGCCGCTTGTATACATCAAAATAAGACTGACAGACATACTTACTAACATAAAAAATTTAAGTTTCAACGGAAAAACTCTTTTGTGATTCCAATTGTTAATAAAAGGTCCAAATATACGATGATTCATTAACCATGAATGCATCTTAGGGCTACTTTTTGCAAAACAGAATGCAGCAAACACTACAAATGGACTATAAGGCAAACCAGGAGTAATAACCCCTAGATAGGCCATTCCTAAACTAACAAATCCTAAACACAAATAAAAATAACGTTTCAAGCCATTCCCCAGCTACCTTGGCTTTTTGTTGCCTGCAAATCAAACCCATTAACACATTGAAATTTTGGGCATGGTTTAGCATTTGTTAAAAGACAAAATCCTTCTTGAAATATATTGCCAAGATTTTCTACAAAACACCATCCACGATAAACATCACCATAATGGTTTATGACTATCTGCTCTGCCCCTGCCCAGCACATGTGTCCATAATAATTATTTAAATAATTTTGCCTTTTAAACTCTATAGTCTTTTCTATATTTTCTTCACTTGAAGTATCTATACCATGTTCATTAAAATAGTAAACCCATTGTTCTTGAGTGTAGTCCAAGTACATGCTATTTCCTCTAGTGAAGTTTTTATACAAAAATTGTAATTTAGTTGAAACATTAAATTGTTTTAACTTATGATAGGCTTCAATGGCATGATCCCAATTATTAGGTTCTACAGCCACTAATATTTCACTACAATCTTTAACAATTTCAGCTTTCTGTATAAACAAATCTAAATTTTGTGATAGATGATAAGTTAATGTAACACTTGCTAACTTGTCTTTTACTGTTAACCACCAATTAGCATCTGCGTAACCATTAGAAGTAAGGCAATATTTAAAATTTTTTTGACTATATTTTTCTATAATATGTCTTAAAGCCGGACTATACGTAGGCTCTCCACCTAAAAAAGTAATTTCAACCCTATCTTTATTTTGACAAATTTCATGTAACCTATCAAAAGCAGGTATCAATTTATCTAAATCTGGAAATGGCGACGAAGAACTATGTAGATCTGGGTGACAATAGGAACACGCCAAATTACAGTTATTACCAAAATTCCATTGGATTTTTAATAATTTTATGTTAGGAACATTTGCCAACTTTTATGCCTTATATTAAAAGAAAATAGTTTTCTTTTATTTACTAATTCAAAATAGGATGGACGATATGGCATAATTTTTGGTTTTAATTTTGTGCTGTTACCCTTGGCAGCATTACAACGATTACAACTTGTCACCGTATTTTCAAATGTAGTCTTTCCTCCTTTACTTATTGGTAAAACGTGATCTAAAGTACAGTTGTTTTTATCTATGCTTCTATTACAATATAAACAAGTGTAGCTATCTCTCAAATATACATTTGATCTGCTAAATCTTACATAATTCTTTGGCTTAAAGTAATCTTTAAACATTATTACAGCAGGAACAGGGATGCTCCAGCTAACACTACGAACAATCCAATTGTCATACCAATCTATAACATTTACTTTTTCAAGTAACATATATTTAATAGCTTCTTGCCAACTTATTGTGCTTAGAGGCAAATAACTTACAGGTAACGCATCTGAATTTAAAACCAATGTATCACTCAAAAATAGTTACCTTATATATTAAAATTATTAATTAAGAAAAAATGGAATGAACGAATTCTTGACTTGAAGATTCTATTCCTAAAGTCCATTGATCATTTCCATCAATAGAGAATACAGATTTATATGAAGGTGTTGCTACAAGCCAACTTGAATTGTGTTGATGCGGATGAGTGCCTTTTACTTCACTTTCTAATTGTCCAGGGTTCCATGCACATAAACCTAGAAAAACTCTCCAAAATTTAGGTCTATCTCCTAGAGCCAATTGTTGTAAAAGCTGATTGTGACTACTTAGGCTATAAAATTCATTTATTCTCATAGTATTTTGACAAGACCATTCTGAGCTATGTAATATAGTCAATGCCTTAGGATTTACAGGACCACCCACATAAACCATGCCTTCAACTCCTAAATCAATATTAAATTGTTGAGTAAAATCTGCAAGAGTAGATTTACTACTCTTATTTAGAGCTAAACCCATACTTCCGCGTTGGTGGTTTTCTGTTATAAACAAAACACTTTTTTGCCAAAAAGATCCTTTTATTCCTGGAGGAGCTATTAATAATTTACCTGTAAAATTCATCATCATGCTTATATGTTAGGCGTAACGAGCCACTCTACTCTTGACATCACTTACCGTAATTGCACCATCTCTATCTTTATCTAATCCAGAATTTTGAGCATATACCTTAGCACTGAATGGATCTGATGACCCTTGTTGTCCTAATACAGTATTATCTGGTGCACCTACGTACTTAGGCATAAACACAGCCATATATAGATCACCTGCATTCATTCCTGGTTTTACGCCTACCATCTTAAAGTATCTGTAGACATAATCTAATTGATCTACTGCATTCATTGTTCTAAGTTCTTCAACAGTAGTTCCTAAACTTTTTGCTGTTTTGGGCATAAACTGTATTAGGCCTGTAGCATTAGATTGACGATTTACAGCAGCAGGATCCATACCACTCTCTGCTTGCATTATAGCAATCAAATGTGCTTTGTCTACTCCCAAACTATCTGCTACTCTTTGTAGTTTATTATTAAAATCTGGGTCTTTTAAATGTGCTACCCCAGCAGGACTGGACAATGCACGACGTCTTGTATCACTACGAATACCACCATGAGGGCCATATCGTACGCCACCTTTGCCTGCTATAACATCTGCTTCAGTGCTTTTTTCGAATTTTATACCTTTGTCTACTATAATTTTATTCAGTAATTTTATCATTTCATCATCTAAACTATCGTTTATAGTAAGATTATTATCTTTTTTAAACTTTTTTATAGCAGCACTGGTCTCTGGACCACTATATCCATCTACTCCATGCACAGGTAGTTTATAACCTAAGAATGTTAAGGCTTTTTGTAGATCGGCCCAGTCTGGACCCTTACTACCTCTAGGTACGACTAATGTTGGTGTAGGTTTAAATTCGTCAAATCTCATAATTGTCCTTTCCTTGTACCGTAATCAGGCAAAGGGCCGCCATACTTTCTACCTTTTATCTTTTTACCACCAACAGTAATTCTAGTAGCACTATCACCATGTCCAACTAAATGACTTTTTTTTCCTTCCCTTGATCTCAACCCTTGACTTTTACAACTGGCTAAATTACTTGCTCCTAAATCTTTATTAGGCTTTGTGCTAAGACATAAAGATCGCGTAGCCTTTTCATCTAGGTCTGGTTTAATTACTTCTATGATTCTCATCTAGTATTTATTTTTCTAGGTCTAACCATTCATAAACATTAAGCCATTTTCTCCTACCAATAGTGGCCTTAAGACGTTTAAGATCAGCGCAGGTTTTATTTCTTAATCTATACGTTTCTTCATAGGGCATAGGAACTGTTACAATGGGTACACCAGTTTGTTCTGCAATTGTTTCTGCTATATCTAAAAAACTATGGGGTAAACCAGTTCCTACATTCCAAATACCACTGCCTTTTACTGTATTGATGAAATCTAGATGAAGGTGACAAACGTCGCCAACCCAAGTCCAATCTCTATACAAATGTGCTGCATTTTCCCAAACTTCTATATAACCTTTATTACGTGCCTGCTCTCTCCACTTATGTATGGCATTTGCTCTAGAACCTCTTAGATGCATCCATTTACCGTAAACATTAAAATATCTAAATCCTTGCACAAATATATTTTGTTCTTGCTCAAAGACCCAACGGTCAAATAGATATTTGCTCCAGGCATAAGGCGTTTGAGGACAGCAGGCTGCATATTCCTCAAAATTATTAGTATTGCCATATACCGAACTGGTACTGGCATATTGTAAATTTACTCCATGTTGATTGCATTCTTTGAATAGATAACGACTAAAGTCATAATTTTGACACATGACTTTTTCTACATCAGTTTCCGTTTGATCAGCAACTGCTCCTAGATGAATAATCCAATCATAGTCTTTGACGTTAGGCCATTCTAGAGGATGCCAACTATATCCATCTACTTGATAAAAAGGCTGACGGCCTAATAAGGCCGTCATGTTCCTACCTATAAAACCTTTATTACCAGTAACTAAAATTTTCATAATAATCTCACAGATTATTTATGAAATGGTTCCTCTACGATAATCTTTTTCTCTACCAGTCTTAGCCGCATGACATAGAACACACAGAGTCCTAAGGTTATTTGCCGCATCAGTTCCTCCATCACTTTTCCTAATCTGATGGTCGCCGTGCATTACACCTCTCATGGCTCTTAACCTTTCAAATGGATCCTCTATTTCTCCAAAACGTTTCTCATCCTGCCTAGGATCATAACCACATTCTTCACAGACCCAATCTCTATAAAAAGTATGTGGTCTATCTGCTCTGCCTAATCCTTGACCATAATCTGCCAATAACAATTGATGTTCTCTACAATAACTGTCACTACCTGGTCCATCTAGCACAGTTAAAGGTTGGTCACAGTCAATTAATTTACATCTACAGTTAAGCCTAATCTGCTCCTTAAGCACACCTGCACTCTTAAACTTATCTTGGTTAGGATTACGAAAGGTTGCCATGACTATTTCCAAAGATCGGTATCACTGACTGTGAAACCATTATTAGGAATAAATTTAGGTACTTTCAATGAGGTGCTCTTTTTCATCTGAGCAATCAAGAAAGGAATACCGGTACGCATTTCTGTAACGAACCCACGAACGATCACCTCTCCGTCTTTCCACATCGGTGCTAGATGAATTAGCGTTCTTATACCATTTTACGTAGGCCATACGGACCTTATCCCAAAATGGTCCAGTTGGACTAAAATCAGCATCAAACTTATCCCTAGTTAATTGAACCATTTCTAAAAGATAATCATCGTCTACCTTAATTCCTTGCTCATGGCACAGGTTAAAGTATTCGTATAATTGACGTGCTTCCTTAGCATCTACTGGACGTTCTACATTTAAGAACGTCCAATACTTGGCAAACATTCTGGTTACATCCACCGGCTTACGAGTTTTTAATGTCTTACTCATTAAGGTATCTGCCAGCAAGGTAAAGGCTCCGGGCTTATCCTCATCTCCAAATTTGCTATGTGTGGCAAATAAACCAGCTGCCGCCAAATAATCATTTTTCAAGGCTGTATCTATCCATTCAAGATCAGTGGCCATATCAATTTTATATCCGAAGACCATTTGAATATATTTGTCAATAAAATCCAGTTCTTCTTTGGCGTCACCGTTAAGCAAAATAAAATTGCGTCTAATTTCTAATTTTTGCTTGACATTGTATACAACGATTGGAACCATTGCTTCAGCAGTGGTTTGACCAAAGATTTTAGTCAAAATAATATATAGTGCGATTGCAGTGTGCTGCCCATCCCAAGCAATGTAGCAACCGGGTTTATTTGGGTCTTCATACACCTGTATTGCCATAGCCATTGTGCTTTGCCAATACAATAAAATTTTTAAAACATGCCTAAGATTTAGGCTACGCTGCATCGTTGTGTCAATTAGGATTTTATCCATGCTTGTGTATAAAGCACGGCAAAGATTAAGATGTTCGAATTTAGTCCACTGATTATTTCTACGCTTGAATTCAGCAATAACTGACAGTAGCTGAGTATCATAAATTGGAGCTCGAACCAAAGCATCATTTAACCGTTCCCTCAAAGAAATAAAATGACTTTTGGCGCAGGCATAGCGTTGGTTAATACCATCTGCATATGTATTCATTTTCAACCTTTCGGACTTCTCTTGTCCTTTAAGTGGCCTTCTCTTGGCCGTTTTGTCTAGCAAAATTGCTAAAACAATGCTATAGTAACAGCATTCCTGTACGATGTCAAGCCTACCAAAAAAACTTGACAGCCAAAATAATTTCTTGTATAATTAATGTTATAGTAACTACAGAGTCATAGACATGCTTAGATCAACGTTAATGGTAGCACTGCTACTATCTAGTTGTAGCAGCTTAGAAAAATACCAACCCCTATGTCCTGGAACTAGATATTACGACCCACAAGTTTGTAAAGGGGAAAAATTTACTAGGTTGCCAAATTTCGTAAACCAAACTCAACTTATTATGGATCAATGTGGAAGCCTTGGTCCAGATTGTCCTGGAGTGAAAAGATGAAAATTACTGTGCGTAATCCCTTATACGATTTTCGTGATCGATATTTCTTTGACATACCAGAGTTCAATAAATATGAAGGCGTAGAGACAACCCTGAAACATATAGACTCTAAGCAATATCTTTGCCTGACTACAGGCCTTAAAGGTTTCCCCGTTCGTGTAGTTGATAGGACCATGATAGTAGACAACAAAAAACAAGTAAATTTTATCCTTGATGAATTTTTTGGTGTAACTGAACGTCGTAAGGTTCAAGGCAGTAAGGGTGCTGTCTACGAACTTACTAAAACTAATGGTAAATGGACCTGTACCTGTCCTGGCTTTGAATATCGTAAAGACTGTAAACATGTCAAAGCTGCTTCAACCTAAACTTGATCTTTTAGGCAGAGAACTAATACCAGGACAATTTGTTACATTTTGTCAATCAAACCGTCTTTTTATAGGTAGAATTAAAAAAGTTGGCAAAAAGATGTTAAAAGTTCAACGTTTAAAAACTATTAAATATCTAAGTGATGAAGTAAACAAATATCCAGAAGACTGCTTCATCATAGATGAAAAATTGATGACATGGTGGTTAATAAAAAATGCCTAGTTCAATTGTCGTAAATTCTAATCAGTTAATAAAAAAATTTGATTACAAAGGTATAATAACAGCTAAAGACAGTGAAACTGCCTGTGACATAATTAAATCAATCATAGACAGCGGAAACTATTTTACAAATAGCCCTCCATATCAAACTAAAGAAAATATATTTGCTAGACCGGAATCTGTCTGGTTAAAATTTAGAATAAGCTTTTTATTTTCTGTCTTCCTTTATCTTGGCAAGGAAGTTAAAGTAAGTAACTTAATGGCCTGGAGTTACATGACAAATTTAGAAACAGTTGAAGATCCTAATAAGTATTGGCATAACCATTGGCATCCTCAAAATCCAGATGCCAAAATGATGAGCGGTGTTTTCTATCTTCATATACCTAACGACGTAAAAGACCGTGACACCTGTGGTACTGAAATAGCACCTTTAGGAGTTGATCAACCTGGACATTATTTCGTTAGTCCTACTGATTTTAATTGGACTGTTTGGCCTAGCCAGATATGGCATAGACCTGGAATAGTACAGAGTATGCAGAATAGATTCGTTTTAGCAGCAGACGTGGAGTATATATGAATTATATTTGGATTGTTAGAAAAACTGATAAGCGTATGGCTGGTTTTAATTTATTTGAATTCGTTGCAAGTCCAAAAATCAAAACTAATTCCTTGTATATTACACGTGATAGGTACGATAAGTATTGTTCTATGCTTATTGAAGCACGTAATTGGTGTTGGACAACATGGGGTCCAGGGTGTGAGTTAGATATACATAAACTTAAGAACATGGATAATGAATTAAATAAAATCATTACAGATCGTTGGTGTTGGCAAACAGATTATAATAATCACAAAATACTATTAAAAACTGAAAAAGAAGCTAACTGGTTTAAATTAAGATGGCAATAGAAATTGTTTTAAAAGATCTAGTGCCAATAGAAATACTTGAAATTGTTGAATCAATAAAGGTCCGGGGATGCAGACAGGGTGTTGATTTTGACTTTGCCTATACCCCGGAAAGACTTGAACTGTTTTACGGAGATAGCTATAAACGATTTACAACATTTAAATTTTATAATGAGCCTTTCGCAACATGGTTCATAATAAAATATAGTAAACATTTATAATATGGATAATTCTACTTTTCTGTGGATACGTTCTGAAGATCCACATAAAATTTTAGTGAGGGCTGTGTATAAATCGCAAGATGGATTCGATCTATATGGCCTTAGGCCTGAACTTTTTGATAAAATAATGACATGGTGCAATGAAAATAAATGTTGTAGAAGAACAGCCTATAATGAATTCGTGTTTGAGGAAGAAAAAGATTTAACATTTTTTCTTTTAAAATGGAGTTCATGTTAAATGCAAAAAATATTTAATATTCTAAACTCCGTATTATTACCTAATCCTCCTGTTAATATCTTATTGAAATTGGATGATGGTTGGTTTTTGGTCAGTTTAACTAATAACGTATCAAGTTTTATAAAAAATAATTATCAATCAAATTGGCGAGAATATTCAGGAATTCGTTTTGAGATTTATTATAATAAACTAGAAATAACAGAAAAACTTTTATTAATCTTACAAATAAAATATGGAAATGTATTGGATAACACAAAATATAAATCAAACAAGCATTTATCTGAATAATAAAACTTTAAATAAATCTTGACCATATTCTTTTTAGAGTGTATAATACAAAGCATTATATTACAGTGTTTGAATTTAGGCGCAGTAGAAATCTAACCTTTTTCGCCCTGAGGTGGTCTTGAAAGTTATTTTTAAGGATGCTGATCCTTGGTTTAGAGATTGGCTTAGTACTGAGCACTTAGACGAGTTCCATAACTTTGTTCAGTCACGAGGCGTAGATTGTCGTAACAGGCCAGCTTTAATAGAAGTGTTCATAGATTATTTTCCTAAGGTAAAAGGATTTGACAAAGTCTATAAAGAAAACAATCAGGTTGTAATTGAACTAGATGACCGTTATGCCTTTTTAAAAAGGATACAATATAGTGCTTGACAAATCACTAGAAGAGTTCTGTAGGAAATATGAAATAAGGATATCGCGATGAAATTCAAAAGCTGTGAAGTAGGAATGTTTAGACTCCCTGGCATTCTTATTGAAAATGGTGAGGATAAAGACTCACCAGATATTACCGAAGAACAATTAAAACAAATCGAAACTTGGAGTAAGAGCGAACAGGGCACGGGTCAACGAATGACTGATAGGCTTTGGAGTTTTAGAACAGAAAGTCAGCGTGACTGGTTTATACTTAGATGGAGTGGAAAATGATTAAAACTTTGGCGGGAGTAGTTAGTGCCAAAGCGGTATAATATTTGGCCCGACCAAGTGGCCATAATAATAGACGGTGTAGTGCATCGTATCCATAGGGTCAATGTTCATAGTTTTGTCATGGGTGATGTTGATGATCCCCAACTCTATGCTGCCCAACCATTATATGAATGGGAACAAACAAAATTTGGACAATGGGTTATGGAACACAGTGTAAATGACCCAGTCTATCATCTCCAAACCGATTATGCTACGATGGGGCACAAGGTAGTTGTCCGCGCGACCTTTTTGGAAAAAGATTATACCTGGTATTGTCTTAATTATAATTAATAATATTATGAACGAAAATGTGATTATACCTATAGTGGAAAACAGTTTCAAATATGCCTACCAAAAATTCAAAGAGTTTGATTTGGATGTTGACAAAAACGATGCAATATTTATTGGAATGGTTTTAGAGCAGTTGGCTCAGGGCGTAGTAGAAGAATGTTTGCAGGTTATAAATAGTATAAAAGATACTAACGAAAAAAACACAACGATAAAAAAGGTTAGTCAAAAAGTTAAAAAACATTTTAACTCCTAAATATGAACAGTAGAATTCAAGAATTACGTACAAAAGCTGATTCTTATACTGAAGATGAAATCGAATTATCTAGTGATTATCATGTAGATTTTATGGCAATAAGAGATCAAAAATTACTAGATTTAATTCTTGCAGACTGCATAAAAATTATTAAGGAAAGCGCTTTGCCTGATCCTACTTCAGGACCAGTTAATTATTTTCATATATTTCAATATAGACTATTACTCTATTCATTAGTAGAAAAGATTGAACAACATTTTCAAACCAAGCATTTAAACTAATTTAAGGATATCAAATGGACTTACCTATAAACATGGATGAATTAAAAATAATTGTAGAGGCCCTAGAAAAAACAGGCAATCAAGACATATCAGACAGACTATCCTTGGTCATACGTTTGATATCAGAAGGAAAACCTTATAAAAAAATTCTAAGAGAAGAATATAACCTAGTAGCTTGAACTTATGACAAATAGCCGCAAATGAATATCTGTGTAATAGGAGCTGGTATTGCAGGTATTACCACTGCCTACTATCTTACTAAATCTGGGCATTCAGTAACCATAATTGATTCTGAATCAGGTCCTGCTGAACAGTGTAGTTATGCTAATGCAGGACAGATCAGTGTAAGTAATAGCGAAGTTTGGACAACCTGGCGTAATGTATTCAAAGGACTGCAATGGCTAGCCAAGAAAGACGCTCCATTATTAATTAGGCCTAGTCTAGATTTAGATAAGGCTAAATGGCTATGGAAATTTCTTTATTATACAGCTAAGAACAGTTACGAACGTAACACCATTGAAACAATTAAATTAGGGTTGGAGTCAAGGCAATTATATGACGAAATAGTTTTAGAAGAACAAATAGAATTTGATCAATTACGTGCAGGCATTTTACACTTATACAGAGATGCAGATTGGTTTCGGCCAGCATTAAAAACACAGCAAATATATGTATGGAATGGTTGTGATTTTGAGATACTCAGTAATCCGAAGGAATATAGATTTTTTAATCAAGCTAAGGGCAGGTTTGAGGACATACTTCAGACCAATCCTGCTGTAGCTGAAATAAAGGGTGTAACAGGTGCCGCTATTTGTCAAACTGATTGGACTGGTGATATACACAAATTCTGTAAACAATTATTCAATAGATTGGTCAGTAAGTATGGAGTCGTATATGAATTCCATAGGCATATAAATGATATTGATGTGTTAGAGGATTTTGATAGAATAGTGTTAGCTAATGGTGCTGGAGTTAGGCATCTTAGTAAGTTAGTAGGTGACAGTCATCCAGTTTATCCGGTTAAAGGTTACAGCATTACTATACCATTAGATAGTGCAGGAATGGCTAACAGTCCTAACATTAGTGTGCTTGATCAGGATAAAAAAATAGTCTGTACTAAGTTAGGTGATAGGTTGAGAATAGCAGGCACAGCAGAAATTACTGGCGACGATTATGAAATAAGAGAAGACAGAATTAGGCCACTAGTCAATTGGGTCAATACTAATTTACCTAAGGTCAACACAGAGCGTTATGATAGCTGGGCTTGCCTTAGACCCATGACGCCTAATATGTTACCTATCATCAGTCAAAGTAAGTTTAACAAGAAAGTTTTTTATAACACGGGACATGGACATTTAGGTTGGACCCTAAGCGCCGCCACTGCCAAAAAACTAACTGATAAAATAGATAAATCTTAAAAAAGAAAGGAGAGCATGATGGCTGATATCTTACTAAAGCCCAAACTTTCAAGTTTGGATAAAGAGATTCAAGGTCTAAATAAAAAAATAACAAACGCTCTAAAAGAAAGCAGGCAGATAAGAGAAAAATTAAGTCACTTAGTAACTGAACTAGATCTTGCAGTCAAAAAAAAATATCCAAACTCAGCAGTTTTTGATTAAATAATATTTTTACAAATGGAATAGAAATATGTATTGGGGATATCACCTTATGCTTGACATTAGTGGTTGTAACGGTAATATAAAAGATTATAAAAGTATCTATAATTTTGTCCAGAGTCTCGTAACACGAATAGACATGACAGCACATGGAGAACCAATAATAGAATATCTATTACCTGGTGATCCAAAACAAGGATATAGTCTAATGCAATTAATTACCACCAGTAATATTTGCGCCCACTTTGTAGAACCTAATTCCAGTGCATATATAGACATTTTTAGCTGTAAAACATTTGATATAAAAGAGGCACAGGCAGTGGTTCAGGAATTCTTTGAACCAAAAAAAGTTAGGATAAATTATATTACTAGAAATGCAGATTGACTTTTTTTAGACTTAATGAATGTAGAAACATGAAAATAATATTATTAGTAGGTTCTATTTTTTTAACAGGCTGCGCTAACATGTTACATCCAAATAAAGAGCAACTGTATTATGAAGCTGCTAAATCCATATCAAAAGACAACACTATTTCTCAAACTGCTTGTTGGAATGCCATAGCAGAAATTGCCAAAGGTGGTGATTCAGGAGCTAAAGTAGGGGCAGTGGTCTTAGCAGAAAGATGCAAAAACGAAACAATTAAAATTGATAGACCTAGAAATTGGTTTGGGTTTTAAAATAACAAACAACTAACTAGAAACAGGTTGACAAGTCCCTAGAAAGATAGTATACTTTGGGTATAGTAAACGTTAAGGAGCAGGCTTTGGAAGAGGCAATAGAGTTCATCATGGCATTTTATACGGTTACACGAGATATTGCCGTTGAACTTTACTGGGATGAGATTGAAGCATATATGAAACTTTTCGGAGTTGAAAATGGACCAAAGGTTTGAAAGTTTAATGTATCATGCTGGTATGACTGCCCAAGGGTGTTGGGATGAAATGGATAGTTATCAACGAGAGGCTGTAGAAAAGTTCGCCCTGTTGATTGTGCGAGAATGTATTGACATTGTAAGCCCTTATGCTCTTAGGATGGAGAACTTCGATGGTGGGCATCCTATCGTAGATTTAAAGAAACACTTCGGAGTTGAAGAATGAACGAACGAATTCTAGAACTTGCTAATAAATTAGGGCCTATTGCAACAATCGGTAATTGGGGTAGAGTTGAATGGAAAGATAATGTTTATCCGCAAATTGGTGATAAATTGTATGCGGCAATTGATTTGGAAAAGTTCGCCGAGTTGATTGTCAGGGAAAATGCTAACTATCTTGAAAATGAATATGGAAAGTCAGTAATAACAGGCAATGATGCTGCCGATTTCATAAGAAAACGTTTCGGAGTTAAATGATGAACATACGATTTAGACAACTGGCGGAACAGGTTGAATGGCGTTTTGCTGACCGATTGACAGGTGAATTTTCTGAATATGACAAGCGATTGATAAGGTTTGCCGAGTTGATTGTTCGGGAATGTTGCGAGAAGTTAGAAAATGATGGCATGGTTGAAGTGGCAATGGAAATAAAACAGCATTTCGGAGTTTAACAATGATGACCTTTTTTATGGCAATCACCTGTTTTGTAATGTTGTTTCTCTTCATCTTGTTGCTTTTTGTTTTTGACGATATTGCCCTGAATAGACATTTTACTAAGAAATTACATAAACGACTGGGAGTTGAATCATGAACGAACAAATTCTTGAATTGGCTAAACAATGTGGTTATTGGTCCGGCCAGACTATCGAGATGAATGATGTTGGTATTGGAAAATTCGCCCGGTTGATCTTAAAAGATTGCATTGACAAGATTGAAACACATCGTATTCCTGTTGGTAATAGTCCCGCGGGTGAATTGGCCTGCACATGGACTTATGATGCGCTAAAAGAGATCATAGACGAAATTAAAGAACATTTCGGAGTTGAAGAATGAATGAACGAATTAAACAACTATTAGGGCAGGCATACGATGAAGCAGTGCCTGAAACTTGGACCTCGCTCTCTTCCGAACAACTGAGAAGAGTATATGAAAAGTTCGCAGAGTTGATTGTTAAGGAATGTGTTGGTATATGTGAGTCTGGTACAAGCACGCAAACTACAAGTTCAGGTGCGGCACAGATGATTAAACTCCATTTTGAAGTTGAAGCATGAACCAACGACTTCAAGAACTTTATAAGCAGGCTACGGGTCAAGACTGGTCGTGCGATTTTGACACCTTCATAGCTGAAGAGTTCGCTGCATTAGTTGCGCGAGAAACATTTGATTGGATAATGACAAACTGCGGATATATGGATGAATCGACATGGCGGAACCTTCAAAAACATTTAGGAATTACATTCGGAGTTAAATGATGAGCCTACAAAGAATCAAATATCTTGAAGAACTAGCCCATAAACTGGGATTTACTCTATCTGGTGGCTGAAGACTATGTTGTGAACAGTTTGGCGATGTTCTTACTCTTTTTAATAATGATGTTGAGGTGTTCGTAGGCTCCATGCATGATTTGGATCGTTGGCTCCAAGGATTTCAATTTGCTCGTACATACAATGAACGAACGAATTAAAGAACTGGCTGCACAATGCTGGGAAGAACGCAAATATGGACCCGCATGGTTTAATCAAGAAAAATTCGCTGCGTTGATCATTCAAGATTGTTTACTAAGTCTTGAACCAGACCCTATGGCACCAGAAATAGATTATGATGTAGAACAAAAGTTTTATCAACGTAGTGCAAATAAAATTAGACGACATTTTGGAATTGAATGAAAATTATCTACGACATCGCTCAAAAAGCACAGATCTCTGAAGTAGATGACTTTATAATATTCTTTGCTGAACTCATAGCTGAAGAATGTTGTGACATAGCAGAAGCAGCACAGGACCTGCGTCGACAAATGGAGGACCTACAGAACCAATATGAAGAATTTACAGGTTGGAAGTATCTAAAGGAAACAGCGTGATTCCAGATTTTTTCTATTGGGTAATGGCCATTGTAGTAGGCAATTATATCTATGACCGTTGGTTCAAATACAAAGACAAGGAAAATAAAGATGACCAAAATCGTAATTAATCGTTGCTATGGTGGGTTTGGTCTAGGCGAATTGGCCATGATGGAGATTGCTGATCGTAAGGGTTGGGTTTTGGTTCAACAAGATAGAAGCAATTATTTCCGAAGTCCTGAAGGTGATATCGCAGACTCGGATCTCCCACGAGATGACCCAGAGCTCATAGCCACTGTGGAGATCTTGGGCGAGCATAGTTGGGGTCCATATGCTGAACTGCTCATAGTTGACGTACCCGATGATGTAGAATGGACTATTGAAGAATACGATGGTAGAGAATGGATTGCAGAAAGACATAGATGTTGGCCTTGATTGGTTAAACTGGCGTTGACACGCTCAGCGTCAGGCCGTATAATACTAACACGTTAACTACATAGAGGCCACAATGAGCGGCTATAATCTTATACGTAAAATACGATTTCTCGAGGAAGAATGTCATACACTGGGCTTTCAAATCTGTGGTGCTGAAGATTATATTCACAGAGACTTTGGCGACATGCTTACTCTAAAGCCTAGAGATGACTGCCTTCCTGTGTATAGTAGAGATGCAGCAGTTTTTATTGGTAACATACAGGATTTAGAGCGTTGGCTACAAGGTTTCCACGTTGCCCGTAAATACGACAGTATACTCCTAGGAAATAAACACGATGCACAGCGTGATCGAAAAGAGCAAGATTACAGAAATCGTCAATTATTAAATCAAATCAAAGGTGAAAAGGAACTAAAATGATCACTATTAAACAATTTATGGAAGTAAGTCAATATCGTATCACTGAGGGTGGTGATTTTGGTTGGCCTTGTTTTGGAGACAGAGCCTACTCGATCAGTGCCTGGAATGGAGATCCCGATGGTTGGAGTTTGAACATTACTTTTGACACTAAGACCCAAGAAGTCTATATGGTAGAAAGTTGTGACTATAAACGTAATCGTGCTTATCGTTTAGTCAATCCCCAATACAAGGCAGCTTATTTTGAGTATGGTCGCGAGCATAATTCACACTATATGAATCAGGCCTGGGATGGTATTAACTATGTTGATTTGGAAGTAGAAGAGGATTGGTTGGAAAAAGCACGTAAGATTGTAGCAGATGAAGACTATGACAATAAGGTAACTCTGCCCCTTGAACTAAGTGATAGTGAGCTGTTCGACCTAATGAAACTGGCACAT